>ERZ1066133.264-NODE-264-length-27953-cov-9.079289_pt1 | contig 27953 bp, 24 predicted proteins | sample MGYA00382780_ERZ1066133 | MGnify/ENA primary metagenome ERZ1066133 (study PRJEB33369, sample SAMEA5778363) | biofilm metagenome | biome: Industrial cooling water; feature: Water cooling tower basin; material: Biofilm | place: United Arab Emirates | collected... | reverse complement strand
GTCGAGCGCGGACAGTGTGTTTCAGCGGCGCACGGATTCAGACTGAGACACTACCCGAATTCCTCGGTGTCGGCGCGGCGGGGCGGGGTTGGTGGGGATGCGGGCGGAGGCGGGAGCGGGATTCCGAGGTGGGCGGCGCGGGGCGGCAACGGCGAAAAACGCCGAGGGCGTGTGCCCTCGGCGGAGTGAAGTCGAGCGGTCTATCGGTGGGTGATCGGCTCAGCGCTTGCGGCGCGAAGCGACGAGCCCGCCGAGGCCCATCAGGGCCAGGGCGCCCTGCGACGGGATCAGCGTGGCGGTGAAGAGCCAGTCGCTGGAGTCGATGTGGGGCGAGCCGGCGGGGCCGTGGTTGAGCCAGCCCCAGCCGGAGATGCCGGCGAAGCCGCGGTGGCCGAGGTCGTTGTCCTCGTCGCCGAGGCGGAACTGGTAGGTGCCGTTGGACTTGTCGCGGAGCGCGATCGTGTGACCCAGGGGGGTGAGGATCGAGCCGGCGTTCTGCATGTCGGGGGAGTACTTGACCCATCGGTCGTCGTCGCTGGGCTTGTTGGCGACGCCGATGGCGTAGGTGAAGTCGATGGTGTAGAGGCCGGCGTAGGCGTCGGCGGCGTAGCTGCCGCCGGTGTCGCGACCGCCCCAGGTGACGCCGTAGATGCGGATCGTCGTGTTCGTGACGTCCATGCGCATGTTGGACATGGCGTGGTCGAAGTTGAACGTGAAGACGTCGTGCCCGGCGGTGGCGTTGTACAGCTCATCGAGCCGCATGCCGTAGAGCGGCGGTCGGGCCGCTCCGTCGGGGTGATTGTGCAGTTGATAGGTTCCGTTGACGATGACCGCGCCGTGAGCGGCAGCGGCGATCGCCAACCCGGCGAAAGCAGCAAAACAAGGCCTCATAGATCTCTCTCCTCCATCCCTTTCGGTGATCGCGAGCCGAGCCCGGCGGAACGGGCGCGACACGCATATTGACGCGGCGATGATACCGGCTGGCGCCAAAAACTCGATGTGAAAGGCGGCAATTCGGTTGCAATCGGGCAGATCTTTCTTCTGTTCGGGGTCCGAGAAGCGTGGAGGACGGGTCTCGGGCGGTTGGAGGCGGCGCGGGAGCGGCGTTGGGGAATGGGGTGAACACCCGGGATGCGGCGGAAGGTCCGGGAGGCCGCGGCGCGGTGGAATTCGCTTGTGGCGCGGGGCTTTCTGCGGTACAAACGGTGCCTGCCGCGGCGCTGCCGCGGCGTCGTGAGGAGATCGGAGAGAGCAAGCCATGAGCACCTTGAACCGCAGCCTTGCCGCGGCGTGTCTGCTGTCGCTGAGCGGCGTTGCGCAGGCGGATGTTGTAACCGAGTGGAACGATGTGTACCTGCAGTTGATCCGCTGGACGGGCGGGCCGCCGGGGCCGATCAGCCGGCGCGCTCCGATGATGAATCTGGCTGTGTACGACGCGGTGAACTCGATCGACCGGGTGGAAGACTTCGCGTCGTCGCACAAGCCGTATCTAGACAGCGTGCCGGTTCCGGCGGCGGGGACCTCGCGTGAAGCGGCGGCGGCGGCGGCGGCGTACACGGTGCTGTCGAACATGTTCCCGATGATGAGCGACGAGAATCCGCAGATCGGCGTGCTGATCCAGAGCACGTACGACAATCAGTTGGCGCTGATTGCGGCGGGGCCGGCGAAGGCCAACGGCGTGGCGCACGGGGAAGCGATCGGCTATCAGATGTTGCTGCACCGGTTCCTGGATGGATCGGACCCGGTGCCGGCGTATGTGCCGGGCGGGAACGCCGGGGACTGGCGGCCGTCGCCGGATGGGCCGAACATGCCGGGGTTCAACCCGCAGTGGGGCACGGTGACGCCGTGGGGCCTCGAGAGCGGGTCGCAGTTCCGTCCGACGACGCTCACGGTGTTCGGCGGGATGGCGAACCTGTTGGCGAGCCCGGAGTACGCGGCGCAGTTGAACGGCGGGCCGGGGGTGCTGGGGGTGAAGGAGCTGGGCGAGCGGAACAGCCCGACGCGCACGGCCGACGAGACGGAGGCGGCGTGGTTCTGGGCGAATGACCGGGACGGGACGTACAAGCCGCCGGGACATCTGATCTATATCACCCGGGTTGTTTCGCAGGATCAGGGTCTGACGCTGTCGCAGAACGCGCGGCTGTTCGGGCTGGTGTCGATCGGTCTGGGCGATGCGGGGATCTCGGCGTGGGACTGCAAGTACGACACGGACATTGATCTGTGGCGGCCGATCGATGCGATCCGGGAGACGCAGGACGACGGGAATCCGCTGACGACGCCGGACCCGGCGTGGCTGCCGCTGAACGACTTCACGCCGCCGTTCCCGGCGTACGTGAGCGGGCACGCGACGTTCGGCGCGGTGCACGCGGCGATCATGGCGGGGTACTTCGGCACCGACAACGTGACGTTCACGATCGGGAGCGACGAGTTTGCGGTGAACCCGGGGTTGGGCTATCCGGCGAATCTGACGCGGACGTTCACGAGCTTCTCGCAGGCGGCGTGGGAGAACGCGATGAGCCGCATCTGGCTCGGCGTGCACTTCTACTGGGACGGCCTGGACGGGAACATCATGGGGCACCAGGTCGGCGACTTCATCGTGAATCACCGGCTGCGCCCGTCGCAGTTGGGGCCGTGCCAGGCGGACATGAATGCGGACACGTTCGTGGACGACCCGGATTTCGTCCGCTTCGCGGAACAGTACAACGCGCTCGACTGCCGTACGAGCGCGATGCCGTGGGGCTGCGCGGCGGACCTGAACGCGGACAACTACGTGGACGATGCGGACTTCGTGCTGTTCGCGGATGCGTACAACGCGTTCTTGTGTCCGTGAAGTGACGGGAAATGGTTTGAGGCCCGCGGTGTGCGCGCCCGACCGCGGACGAGGGGCCGCCGCGTTGTGCTGCGCGTTGGCGGGATCGTCACCGAAGTCGGGCGTGGGGGTCCGGTGTTGGTTTTGGGACGCTGGTGGGCGTGTTCCGGTGGGGTTTGCGGTGGGCCGGAGCGGGCCGGTGCGGGGCGGTGTGGGGAGGCGGGGTGTGTGGTTCCCCTAGCATGGCCGCGTGTCTTCCGACGCCGGCATGCACGACATGGTCGCAGTGGATGCTCCGTGCACGAACTGTGGGTACAGCCTCAGGGGCTTGTCCCTCGATGCGGTCTGCCCCGAGTGTGCCCGTGCCGTCCGCCTCTCCCTCGAACGCCGCCGCCTTGGGCTCGCATCGCCCGACTATCTCCGCACGCTGCACAACGGAACCGGCGTGCTGCTCCTGGGCCTGATCCTCGCGGTCGCTTTCGGCGGCATCGGCGCGCTGCAGTACACCACCCTGGGCACGTTTCGCTACACGGTTCCGCTCGTCGTTTGGCCGTCGCTGGACTTTCTCGCCGCGATCTTTGTCGCGATCGGGCTCTGGCAGCTCACAATCGACGATCCGGGGCTTCCCGCGCACGACCAGGCCCGCGGGAATGCCCGCACGCTCCGGGCCGCCGCGGTCGTGCTGGCGATCGTCCACGCTCTCCAACTCGTTGCCGCGGCGGTGACCGCCGCGCCGCTCCCGGCGGCGCTCGCGTCGTTCGTGCCGTTGCTCGACGCCGCCTCGTTCTTGCTCCGGGTCATGGTTGTGGTCGGCGCGTGGCTGTTCATCGCGACCGGCGTGTGCAATCTCGTTCGCTGGCTGGCCGCACGCCTGCCCGAGCCAGCGCTCTATTCCAACGCCAGGAGTTCGGGGCGCGTGCTGCCGTTCTTGCTTGTCCCCGCGATGATCGGCCCTGCGGGCCTGATACCCGGGGCTCTGTGGATGGCGGTGCTGGTCGCCTCGACGCGTCGGAGGATCGCACACGCCAACGCCTAGCGGCCCGCCCGCAACCGTCCCGGGAAATGTGCTAGCTTGATCGCATGTCCTCATTCCCTCGCGCCGCGACCACGCTCGAGTCCCATCAGCCCTGCATCCGATGCTCGTACGACTTGCACGGGCTGCCGCTGTCGGGAAGCTGCCCGGAGTGCGGGGTCCCGGTGGAGCGTTCGCTTCGGGGCGACCTTTTGCAGTTTGCCGACGAGACGTACCGCGGGACGCTGCTGCGGGGCGTGTCGCTGATCATGTTCGGCATCCTCGCGCACGTGGTGCTGTTCATTCTGTTGGCGCTGACGGCGATCGTCGGGTGGGCGTGGCTGGGCGTGATCTTCATTGTGATCTCGCTGGGCGCGACGGCGGCGGGGCTGTACGGCTACTTCCTGTATGCGTCGCCCGATCCGGGGCAGATGAGCAACAACCGGGGCGAGAAGCCGCGGCAGATCCTGCGGATCGCGATCGTTGTCTCGGCGGTTGCGGCACTGACGCAGATGGGGCTGGAAGCGTTGTCGTTGTTCCTGACGCCGGCGCCGGGCCAGGTGGGCGCGGCGGACGGGGTCGCGATGCTGAGCGCGGTCGCGGGGCTGGCGGGGAGCGTGGCGTGGATCGTGCAGTTCTTCGCGGCGATGGTCTACACGAAGTGGCTGGCGCCGCGGATCCCGAGCCCGCGGGTGCTCAAGCGGGCGTCGCTGCTGATGTGGCTTGGGCCGGTGCTGCTGCTCATGTCGTGCCTGGTGATTCCGGGTCTGGTCGCGCTGATCATGTACTACAACATGTTCAGCTGGATACGAAACGCCCTCGTCACGATCCGTGACAAGGGCGAGTATGTCGATCCACAGACTTCGGCGGTGCTATGACCGCGCTCAGGCGTCCACGAGTTCCGCGAGCAGGCGGGTGCCCCAACCGGTCGGGCCGTCGATGAACGGGCCCTTGTTGCTGTCGGCGACGTGCACGCCGGCGATGTCGAGGTGGCACCAGGGGATCTTCTCGTCGACGAAGTAGGAGAGGAAGGCGGCGCCCTGGATGGGGTGGGCCTTGCGGTTGGCGTTGCTGTTCTGGATGTCGGCGACGGGGCTCTTCATGAGGTCGCGGTATTCCTGGTGCATCGGGAGGCGCCAGACGCGTTCGCCGCTGGCTTTGCTGGCGGCCTCGACCTTGGCCCGCAGCGCATCGTCCTCGCAGAACATGCCGCAGTAGGTGCTGCCGAGCGCGACGACGACGCCTCCGGTGAGGGTGGCGAGGTCGATGATGGCGCTGGGGTTTTCCTTTTCGCAGGCCCAGCAGAGGGCGTCGGCGAGGACGAGGCGTCCTTCGGCGTCGGTGTTGGTGACTTCGACGGTGACGCCGTTGCGATAGGTGATCACATCGTCGGGGCGATAGGCCTCGTCGCTGATGCTGTTCTCGGCGATCGAGAGCAGGGCCACCACGGGGCGCTTGGGCTGGATGACGGTGGCGATGGCGTGCATGGCGCCGAGGACGGCGCAGCCGCCGTCCTTGTCGCGCTTCATGCCGACCATGGCGTTGTTGATCTTGAGGGAGAGGCCGCCGGTGTCGTAGGTCATGGTCTTGCCGACGAGGACGAGGGGCTTGGCGTCCTTCTTGGCGTCCTTGGGCCGGTACTCGAGGCGCACCAGACACGGCTTGTTCTCGCTCGCCTTGCCGACGTTGATGAGGCCGGTGAAGCGTTCTTTCTCGAGTGCGTCGCCCTCGAAGATGGAGTACTTGAGGCCGACCTTCTTGGCGAGCTTCTTGGCCTGATCGGCCATGTAGGAGGTGGTGGCGATGTTGGGGGGCGTCTGGCTGAGGGTGCGGCAGAAGTTGGCGGCTTCGGCGAGGCCCAGGCCGCGGGAGAGACCCTTGGCGAAGCCGGCGTCCTTGCTGAAGACGTCGAGCTTGGTGCGGGTGCTCTTGTCGTTGCCGTTGGCGTCCTTCTTTTTGGTCACGGTGCCCTTGAACGCATCGCAGACCCAGCCGATGAGGCCGAGACCTTCGCCGAAGGCGGAGCCGGCGGCGGCGGGCGAGAGGGCGGGTGCGACATCGGGCTTGGCGTTCTTGGCGGCCTTGGCGGCGGCGGCGGCGGCCTTGAGGGCGGGAAGGAGGTCGATGGTTGCGGCGGTGGCCTTGGCGGCGGCGAGCTTGCGGCCGGCGACGCCGCCGACGAAGCGGAGGGTGTCGGCGCTCAGGCCGGCGGACTTGCCGAGGCCGAGGATGACGATGCGGGTCTCGCCGTCGGCGGAGAAGGTGTCGATGACCGAGCCCATGGAGGCGTCGAACTCGGCGCGGGCGATGGCGTGGGCGGCGTTGTCGGCTCCGCCGGCGGCGGCGATCACCTTTGCGGTGGCGCTGTCGAAGGCGGGCTTGGCGTTGGGATCGGCGCTGGTGTCGGCGGCGAAGACACCGACGACGAGGTTCTTGATCTGGGACGGGGCTTTGTCGGCGACGCGGATGGCATCGAACATGCACGGATCTCCTGGTGCGGTCTGGGACCGGGGAGACCAGTTTAGAAGCACACGGGAAGCCAATCTTGGGAATACTCGGCGCCTTTACTTGCATTTTGCAAGTGATCGGATACAGTGGTTGCATGGCGACTCGATTTCCGTTCTTGCCCCGACGGGTTGCGTGGCTCGCGGCACCGCTCGCCGCGGTTGCTGGCGTGGCGGCGGTTCTCACGAGCTGTGCGGTGGCGACGCCGTACTCCGGCTCGGCGCAGGCCTCCGACGGCGGGCCGGTGTTTGTGGCGGTGACGAACGCGGTGCTGGACCCGGCGAAGCGGCGGGCGTTCGACGAGCACACACGGCGCGTGGTGGCAAGCCTCGGCTCCCATGAGGGGTATCTGGGTCACTCGGTGCGCGGGCGGCTCCTGGGCCATGAGGTGTGGACGATGACGGTGTGGCGTGACGAGGAATCGCTGGACGCCTTTGTGGGCTCGCCGGTGCATCGCACGGCGATTCGGGAGGGTCTTGCGGGCGTCCGTACCGCGAAGTTCCTTCGCTTTGAGTGGTCGGAGCAGCGGCCGCCTTCGTGGGCGGAGATCGAGCGGCGCCTGGCGACGGTCGAGCCGATCGACTACGGCGCGAGGGCGGGAGGGCGCCGATGAAACCGCGTTCGCGCCGCTCGGTGTGCCCGATCGCCTGCACGCTGGATCTCGTGGGCGATCGCTGGACGCTGCTGGTGATCCGCGATCTGTTCGCGGGCAAGACGCAGTACCATGAGTTTGCGGAATCGCCGGAGCGGATCGCGACCAACATCCTTGCGGACCGACTCGAGAAACTGCGCCGCTCGGGGCTGGTGGAGTCGCGTCCGTCCGACACGCACGCGGGGCGGTTTGTCTACGCGCTGACCGCCAAGGGCCGCTCGCTGTTCCCGCTGATGGAGGCGATCCGAGACTGGGGGCTCGCGAACATCGCGGGCACGCAGGCCCGGATCGCGGTGCCGAAACCGACATAGACGTGGCCGCGATGACCGGATGTGCGCGGCCCGATCCGACGCGGCACGGACCGTTCGTCCCACCAACCCAACCCACCCCCATCACCCCCACCACCCCACCACCCCACCACCCCACCACGACTTCCACCACTTTCACCACGAGATTTGCATGCGCCTCATCACGAGCACCATCACTCCCATCGCCATCGCCTGTTACGCGTTCCTGGGCGGCTGCGCCACCGTGCCGCCCGCCGGAACGCCGGAGAACCCGCTGGATCTCGGCGCGGGGACACCGATCGCGCCCGATGCCATCCGCTGGCCGGCGCGGTATCGGCCCGAGCAGGCGACGTTCTTCGTGCACAACGAGATCGAGATCGACGCCCCGCCCGCGGTGGTCTGGGACACGTTGGTCCACGCCGAGTCGTGGCCGGATTGGTACGAGGGGGCGACGAACGTGAAGGTGCTTGACTCGGCCGATGGGCGCCTGAGCGGGGGTGCCGCGTTCTCCTGGCGCACCATGGACCTGGACTTCGTTTCCCGGGTGATGGAGTTTGAGCCGCCGTACCGACTGAGCTGGGAGTCGCGGAAGTCCACCATTCAGGGATACCACGCGTGGCTGCTGATTCCAACGGAACGCGGGACGCGTGTGGTCACCGACGAGAGCCAGTTCGGGCTGCTGGCCAGCCTCCAAGGGATCTTCCTGCCCAACAAGCTGCGGAGACTGCATGATGTCTGGCTCGCGAATCTCAAGCACCGGGCGGAGGCCGCCGTCGATGGCCGCGGCCGCGACGGCACCAACGCGGAAGCGGGCAGCACCGGTGTCGGCGGCGGCGAAGTCGCAGCCCGGGCGCGATGACGCCGTCCTGGCGGCGCGACGGTTGGACTCGATCGGCCACGGGCCTTTGCGTGGGCGATAGGCTGTCACGACGCCAACCGAGGCGACCGCGGCGGCCGCATTATGAACGACCAACTGCGCATCCTGAGCCGACCCGCGCTGCTTTACGTGCTGCCGCTGGTGGTCGTGATGGCTGCGGTGATCGCGGCGTCGCTTGCCGGCGGCAATCGGCCCATCGAGGCGGGGGTCTTCGGGGTCATCTTGCTCTTCAACGCCGCGCTGGTGATGCTGGTGCTCTGGGCGTCGCTCGGATCGATCGCGGATGATCTGGCCGCGCTGCGGCGGCGGGCCGAGGTTGCCGGGTGGTCGGCGGCGGAACCGACGCTCCCGTTCAGCGTCAGCCGATGGCGCACACCCTGCGGCGCGGCGTCGTGGACGACTGTGGTCGAGGGACGCGAGGTCTTCATCGACGTCATGCTGGCGATCCGGAACAGCGGGCCGCGGGCGCAGCGGCGGAGCCTGCACTACACGGCGTACCTGCGGGTGGGGATTCGCGTCGGGCCGCGGGTGGCGGCGTTCACGCTTCGGCCGAGCGACGGCGTTTTGGACACGCCCTTGTTCGGATCGCTGCACCGCATCACGTTGGGGAATGCTACGGGAACCGTCGATTGGCTCTGCGAGCCGCCGGATGTCGCCGAGATCCTCGCCCGGGCGCCGCGGCAGTTCGCGGCGGCGTTTGCGTTCCCGCAGACGCGGGTGCTGTGGTTCTGCCGCGACGGGTTCCTGTGGCTCGAGTACCCGCTGGTGGCAACGCATGAGGAGCCGACCGAGTCGGCGAAGCGGCTGCGCATCATCGGCGAGTATCTGACGGAGAACCGTCCCTTCCGCCCGCGGCGCGATCCGGTGTAGGCGTGCGGCCGATGCGCCGACGACCCAGCGCGCTGCGACGCGGAGTGCCGCAACCCCGCGCCGCGCTCCCGGTAGAGGTCGCAACGCGAGGTCACCATGCGCCCGATCATCCGGCCCTATTTGCTTGCCCTCCTTCCCTGCACGGCGGCTTTCGCCGACACGCTTCTGATCGCCAACCGCGGCGGCGACAACGCGATGATCTTCCGCGGCGTGCTGGAGGCGGAGAAAGCGGGCCCGAAGCCTGCGGCGACGTTCGACACGGGCAGCGGGCCGCACGAGGCGGCGGCGTCGCCCGACGGATCGCTGGGCATTGTTTGCGTGTACGGGACGCAGATTCCGAACAACAAGCTGCTGCTGGTGGATCTGGCCAGCGGCGCGGTGCGGAAGACGATCGATCTTGGGGAGTACAAGCGTCCGCACGGCGCGGCGTGGTTCAAGGACAACCGCCACGTGCTGGTGACGGCGGAGATGGCTCAGAAGATCATCAAGGTCGATACCCAGAGCGGCACGGTGGTGCGGGCGTGGTCCACGGGTCAGAAGGGAAGTCACATGCTGGCCCTTGCGCCCGACGAGCAGCGCGCGTACACCGCCAATGTCGGAGATCACAGCGTCAGCGTGATCGATCTGAACGGCGACGGGGCCGAGCCGGCGACGATCATCAAGACCGCGCCGGGCTGCGAGGGCATCGCGATCACGCCCGACGGCAAGCAGGTCTGGACCGCCGACCGCAGCGCGGGGAATGTGAGCGTGATCGACACGCAGAAGCTTGAGGTCGTTGCCTCGCTGGCGGCGCCGGGCGTGCCCATCCGGGTTGCGATCACGCCGGACAACAGGTACGCCTTTGTGCCGCGGCCGAATGCCGGCAAGGTGTCGGTCTTCTCGGTCGGCGATCGCACGCTGGTGAAGGAGATCGACACCCGTCCGCCGGCGGGCGCGGACGCCAAGCCGCTGCCGTCGGAGGGCCCGATGGCCAACCAGGACGCCCCGATGGGGATCACGTGCTCGCCCTCGGGCAAGGTCGTTTACATCTGCAATCTCCTGAGCGGGACGATCGCGCACGTCGATACCGCCACGCTCGAGGTCGTCGCCCACACCCGGGCCGGCGAGGGGCCCGACGGCATCGCCGCTGCGAAGTGAGTCGAGTGGCGCGGACGGCACCGATACACTTCAGCGATGTCCGCGCCCTCCAACGAATCCGGCCCGCGTTCGCTCCATGCTCCGTGGCGGCAGCACTACCTTGAGTCGCTGGGCCCGGCGGAGGCGGCGGCGAAGGCGCGGGCGGAGAAGACGGGTGTGGAGTCCGGGTCGTTTCTGCTGGATTACTGGCAGCATCCCGAGCTCGATGAGCGCCATCACGTCGTTGTGCGCAACGGGCACGGCATGATTCTGCTCAACGCGTTTCCGTACACGGGCGGTCATCTGCTGATCGCGCTGGGCGAGGCCCGCCCCACTCTTCTTGACTACACGCCCGAGCAGCGTGCGGAGCTGTGGAAGCTGACGGATCTGGCGGCGGAGCTGGCGCAGCGGACGCTGCAGCCGCAGGGCCTGAACATCGGCATCAACCAGGGGCGTGCGGCGGGCGCGGGGGTTCCGAGTCACCTGCACGTGCACGTGGTGCCGCGGTGGGCGGGGGATGTGAACTTCATCAACGTGGTGGGCGAGGTGCGGATCATCAGCGCGTCGCTGGACGTGATGGCGAAGCGGTACCGCGAGGCGGCGCGGGCGCTGGGCGGTTGAATCGTGTGGGGCGCCTGCGTCGTGTGGGGCATCCGGAGCTTCCGGGGCGGGCGTCAGGCCGGCTCCTCGAAGAGACCGATGACGGCGCCGGCGGGGTCCTTGATCACGCAGAACGTCATGGGGCCCATGTGGCGTGGCCCGTCGAGCACCTTGCCGCCGAGCTTCTTGGCGCGGTTCACGCTGGCCTTGAGGTTCTTGACCTTGACGTACATCAACCACTGCGGCGGGACCTTGCGGTTCACGCCCCGGGCGTGGCAGACGCCCGCGATGGTCTCGCCGTGCTTCTTGGGCGACTTGCCCGGGAGGTTCATGCAGTAGTCGGCGTAGGCGCCCTTGGCGTCCTTCATGGGAACTTCGGTGGTCGTCCAGCCGACGACGGCGGTGTAGAAGTCGCGGAGGCGCGGGGCGTTCTTCACGGTCAGATCGCGCCAGACGATTTCACCGACCTGTTGTTTCTTGGCCATGGGAGTCTCCTGGAGCAAGAGCGTACCCGATCGGCCGACCGGTGCGAGGCGCCCGGGCCCCCAAGGATCACGGGATGCCCGAGCTATTTGATCTCATCGCGACGACCTCCTTCGGCCTGGAAGCGGTGGTGGCGCGCGAGTTGGAGTGGCTGGGGTACGAGCCGCGGATCATCTCGACGGGGCGGGTGCTGTTCCGCGGCGATGCGCTCGCGATTGCGCGGGCGAACATCTGGCTGCGTGCGGCCGACCGGGTGCTGCTGCGGGTGGCGCAATTTGAGTGTCCGGATTTCGATGCGCTCTTTGACACCACCAAGGGGTTGGCGTGGGAGCGCTGGATTGCGCCCGACGGGGAGTTCCCGGTCAACGGGCGGAGCGTGAAGAGCCAGCTCAGCAGCGTGCCGGCGGTGCAGCGGACGGTGAAGAAGGCGATCGTGGAGCGGTTGTTCGCGGCGCACCGGGTGAACACGCTGCCGGAGTCGGGCAGCCGGACGGTGATCGAGGTCGGGCTGTTGGAGGACGTCGCGTCGCTGACGATCGACACCAGCGGCGTGGGCCTGCACAAGCGCGGGTATCGCGATCTTGTCGGCGAGGCGGCGCTGAAGGAGACGCTGGCGGCGGGTTTGGTGCTGCTGAGCGTGTGGAGGCCGCACCGCGCGCTGATCGATCCGTTCTGCGGCAGCGGGACGATCGCGATCGAAGCGGCGATGATCGGGATGAACCTTGCGCCGGGGCGGGGGCGCGACTTTGACTGCGTGCACTGGCCGGAGATTCCCGAGGGGATCTGGGACGAGGCGGATCAGGAGGCGGCGGACGGGGCGAAGGAGACGCTGCCGATCACGATTCACGCGAGCGACATCGACGAGCAGGCGCTGGCGCTGGCGCGTCGCCACGCCAAGCAGGCGGGGGTCGAGCGTGCCGTCCACTTTGCCCGGCGCGACTTTGCCGATCTGTCGAGCAAGGCGGAGTACGGCTGCATCATCACCAACCCGCCCTACGGCGTGCGTCTGGGAGAGACGGAGGATGTGCAGCGGATCTACCGGCTGATGCCAGAGGTGCTGCGGCGGCTGCCGACGTGGTCGCACCACATCCTGACGGCGTATCCGAACTTTGAGCGCGTGGTCGGGCAGCAGGCGACGCGGCGGCGCAAGCTGTTCAATGCGCAGATCGAGTGCACGTACTACACGTTCCTCGGGCCCAGGCCGCCGCGGGATGACGCCGCGGGGGATGAGGTGAAGGACGGGACGGCAGAACGGGCGGCAGAACGGGAGGACGATGCGCCGGAGCTGGACGGCGGCGCCGACCCGTCGCTCGATGCGGCGGACGCGGAGACGAGCACGGCCGCGCCGGAGTCGGCGGCGAACCGGCCGTCGCTCGAGCCGCGCTTCGTGAACCCTGCGGGGCCGACGCCGCTGCGTGCGATCACGGCCCCGGCGTTCGGCGGCCTGCGGGAGCGTGATCTGCGTGAGCTCGACGACTTTGCGTCGCGGCTGGCCAAGCGGGCCCGGCACCTGCGCCGCTGGCCGGACCGCGGCATCTTCTGCTATCGCCTGTACGACCGTGATTGCCCGGACGTGCCGGTGGTGATCGACCGCTACGAGGACCATGCGCACATCTTCGAGCTGGAGCGCGAGCATTCCCGCACGGTGGCGCAGCACTCGGAGTGGAAGGATGCGGTGAGCCGGCGGACGGCGGCGGTGCTGGAGATTCCGCTCGCCAACGTGCACATGAAGGACCGCCCCAAGCAGCGCGGCCTGTCGCAGCACGAGCGACAGGGCGATGCGGGCGTCGTGATCACGGTGCGGGAGCAGGGGCTGCGGTTTGAGGTGAATCTCACCGACTACACCGACACGGGGCTGTTCCTGGACCATCGCAACACGCGGGCGATGGTGCGTGAGATCGCCAAGGGCGAGCGGGTGCTGAACCTGTTCTGCTACACGGGCAGCTTCTCGGTGTACGCCGCGGCCGGGGGCGCGGAGACGACGACGAGCGTGGACCTGTCGAACACGTATCTGGATTGGACGGCGCGGAACTTTGCGCTCAACGGCATCGGCGGCGTGGGCGACCACGCGGGGGCGAGGCACCGGCTGGTGCGGGCCGATGCGCTCGAGTTCCTGGAGACGCACCCGCGCGACGATGAGGGCTCGTACGACCTTGCGATCGTGGATCCGCCGACGTTTTCCAACTCCAAGCGGACGGAGCAGGACTGGGAGGTGCAGTCGCGGCATGTCGAGATGCTGGGGCTGCTGACGCCGCTGATGAGGCGGGGTGGCACGATCTTGTTCTCGAACAACTTCCGCACGTTCAAGCTGGACGAAGAGGGCGTCGCGGCCCTGGGGCTCAAGGCGGTGGAGATCTCGCATCGGACGGTGCCGGAGGACTATCGCAACGAGCGGATCCACCGGTGCTGGAAGCTGACCGTGGATGGATGACGGGGATGTCTGACGGGTCGCTTCATGGGAGCGGGGACCGCCGTGTCGGTGGTTACGGATGCGAGCGCGACGATGACGTGGGAGCGAACATGGACGGCGGCCGGTGCGGCGAGCCTGCGTGGCGCGGGTGTCGGGGCGCTTTGCTGATACCATCGGGCATGGCTCAGTCCCACGAACACTGGATGCGTCTCGCGATCGAGCAGGCCCGCAAGGGGATCCACAGCGGTCAATCGCCGTTCGGCGCGGTGGTGGTGCGGGGCGATGCGCTGGTGGGAAGCGGGCACAACGAGGTGTGGCACCGCACCGATCCGACGGCGCACGCGGAAGTGGTGTGCATCCAGAATACGGCGCGGGCGCTGCGGACGATCGACCTCGGCGGCTGCGTGATGTACACGACGACCGAGCCGTGCCCGATGTGCGCCTCGGCGATTCACTGGAGCCGGCTGGACGCGGTGTACTTCGGGGCGTCGATCGCCGACGCGGACAACGCGGGGTTCCACGAGCTGAGCGTGCCGATCGAGGAGATCTACACCAAGGGCGGCAGCACAACCAGGGCGTTTCGCGGGGTGCTGGCGAAGGAGTGTGCCGCGCTCTTCGCGGAGTGGAGGGCGGCGGCGAAGTGCGGGACGTATTAGCGGGTGAGCGGGCGGGGAGGGACGACCACGCGGGGTCTGGGCGGCGTGTCAGTTCGCTTCGGCGGCTGCTTCGTCGCGCTTGTAGCCGACGCTGATGGGGCGCTGGGCGCCGCGGATGAACGCGGCCATCTCGGCGACGAGCGGGCTGCTGGTCGCGAGGTCGTCGAGGACCTGCTGCATCTCGGAGCGGGTGAGTGGCTGCTTGAAGGCGCGGCGGCAGGCCTCGCGGACGCGGGTGATCTGTTCGCGGTCAACGCCGGCGCGGCGTAGGCCGATGAGATTGACGCCGCTGAGGAACGCGCGTTCAACGACCAGCGAGAAGGGCGGGGCATCGGCGACGAGGGTTGTCCCGCCGCCGATCATGGCGAGGCGACCGACGCGGGTGAACTGATGCACGAGGGCTCCGCCGCCGAGCGTGACCTGATCGCCGACTTCGACGTGTCCGGCGAGGGCGGTGTTGTTGACCATGGTGACGTTGGAGCCGACGCGGCAGTCGTGGCCGACGTGGGCGTTGACCATCATGTAAGCGGCATCGCCGATGATGGTGGGCACGTCGGCCTTGGTCGCGGCGTGGACGGTGGCGTTCTCGCGGAAGGTGCAACCGGCGCCGATGCGGACGCCAGCGGTGGGATCGGTGCGCTTCACCTTGAGGTGCTGGGCGCTGAAGCCGATGCAGACGCCGGGGAAGATGACGGTGCCGGCACCGATAGTGAGCGGGCCGCGGAGATAGGCGTTGGCGATGAGCTCGACGTCATCGGCGAGGGTGACGGCGCCCTCGAGGACGCAGCCCGGACCGATGCGGACGCCTGAACCCAGCACCGATACGGACGAGACGGTGGCGCTGGGGTGGATCATGGGCATTGGACACGATACGTGGCGGAACACGGAAGTCGCAGGGAATCACGACGAATGGGGCAGATTCGCGAGATTCTACGGAGCAACAGCGGCACGAAGCAATCACGATCCCTCGGTCCGCCGGGTTGCTCAGGCAGCGACGCGAGCCCTGCCGCCCGCGGCACGATTCAGTCCTCGTTCCGCTTCTTGGCGCTGATGGTGAGCGAGGCCTTGGTCTGCTTGGGCCTGCGCTTCCAGGGCAGCAGGCTTGCGGGCACGAGGGAGTTGATGACGACCCACAGCGCGCCCAGCGCGATCAGGCTGGCGACCCAGAACTGCCAGTCGCCGAACGGCAGCGAGGCGAGGGTGCGCATCACGACACCCCCGCGGCTTTGAGCACCTGGAAGACGATGAGGGCGAAGAGGTACGCGACGGCGCTCATCCAGAGGAACTGCAGCACCGCCCAGCGTGCGCTGCCGCTCTCGCGGGCGGTGACGGCGAGGGTGGGCAGGCACTGCATCGCCAGCACGAAGTAGACGAGGATGGACCAGCAGGTGGCGGTGGTGAAGATGGGGGTGACGCCGTCGGAGCGGGTGGCGGCCTGCACCGACGCGACCGCGCCGGCGTCGGCGGGATCGAGATCTTCATCGCCGGCACGGACGACGACGGCCATGGTGGAAACGAAGACCTCGCGGGCGGCGAAGGAGGTCATGACGCCGATGGTGAGCTGCCAGTCGTAGCCGAGGGGCGCGAAGACGGGCTCCATGGCCTTGCCGATGCGGCCGATGTAGGAATTCTCCTTGGCGTGCGCCGCGATGCGGCGCTCGGCGGCGGCGTTCATCTCGTCGGCCTGCGACTGGGTGAACTGCTTCTTCTCGGGGACGGTCTCGGTGTCGGCGATCTGCTGGAGCTCCGCGGCCTGCTGCTGCTGGAGCAGCGCGTCGGCGGGCGGGGCGACCTGGGGGTAGCTGCCCAGCCACCAGAGCACGATGCAGATGGCGAGGATGTTGGTGCCGGCGTTCTTGAGGAAGGTCCAGCCGCGATCGATGGTGGTGATCGCGGCGGTGCGGAGCGACGGGAGCTTGTACGTGGGCAGCTCGAGGACCATGGGCCGGCTCTTGCCCTTGAGCAGCGTGCGGCGGGCGATGAGCGCGGAGAAAAGGCCCGCGGCGGCGCCGAGCGCGTAGCAGCCGACGAAGGCGAGCCCGGCGAGGAAGGGACGATCGCGGAAGAGCAGACTGGTGACGAGCACGTAGACGGGCAGGCGGGCCGAGCAGGTCATGAAGGGCGCGACCAGAATGGTGGCGAGTCGCTCCCGGGGATCGGGGATGACGCGGGCGGACATGATGCCCGGCAGGGCGCAGGCGTGGCTCGAGAGCAGCGGCACGAAGGCGTGACCGGGCAGGCCGAAGGGGCGCAGCACGCGGTCCATGAGCAGCGCGGCGCGGGCGAGGTACCCGGTGTCCTCGAGAAGTGAAATGAGGAAGAAGAGCAGGCAGATCTGCGGGACGAAGATGACGGTGGCGCCGACACCGGCGACGATGCCGTGCGAGAGCAGATCGCGGAGAATGCCGGCGGGCAGACGGGCCTCGATGAACGAGGTCGTCCACGCGAAGATGGCGTCGATCCAGTCCATCGGGAAGTGGGCGACGGAGAAGATGGTGTAGAAGAGCCCGATCATGATCGCGGCGAAGATCGGGACGCCGGTCCAGGGCGAGACGAGGATGGGATCGAGACGGTCGGTGAGACTGGGCTTGGGCAGCGCGGGGGCGGCGGCGGCGGGCGGGATCACCAGCCCGCTGGCGCTGGCACCCAGGGCGCGGCTGGCGATGCGATCGGCCCAGAGCTCGAGCTCGGCCTGATCGCCGGGAGGCGTGCGGGTGGGGACGGTGGGCGTCGCGAGCGCCGCGATGAGTTCGTTCAAGCCCTCGCCGCTGCGGGCGCTGGTGGCGATGACGCGGCAGCCGAGCTGGTCTTCCAGCGTGCGGATGTTGATGAGCCGGCCCTGCTGGCGGGCGAGGTCCATCATGTTGAGGGCGATGACGGTGGGCAGGCGGCGGCGGAGCACCTCGCCGACGAGCACGAGATTGCGGGGCAGGTTGGCGGCATCGACCACGACGCACACGCCTTCGGGATCGCCGAAGGGCTCGGAGCGGGGCGAGAGGCGCCCGGCGAGCACGTTTCGACAGATCTCGGCCTCGGACTGGTCGAGCTCCACGGAGTAGATGCCGGGGAGGTCGATCAGGTGGATCTCAACTTCGGGGCGGGGCGTGGCGCCGTTGGTGGCCGCGGCCTTGATGGTGCCGATGCGGGCGTCCTGGGTCGTGCCGGGGAAGTTGCTGGTCTTGTGGCGCAGGCCGCAGAGAGCGTTGAAGAGCGTGGTCTTGCCGGTGTTGGGGTTGCCCAGGAGCGGGACGTGGAGGATGCCGTCGTCGGCACCGCGGCGACCGGATTCGACCGCGCGTGCGTCGCGCGAACCGCTCTCGCCGGAGGCTCCGAAGTGGCAGTCGCTCATCGCGCCGGGCTCCCTGCCTCCCCACCACAAACGATCATCACCTTGGCGGCCAGTTCGCGCGTGAGCCCGATGCGGCTCGCGCAGGCGCAGCCGCAGGCCTCGGCACCGAGCACCTCGACGATGGAAGGCTGTCCGAGCCGGATCACCCGCACGCGCACGCCGGGACGTAGACCCATGGCGCGGAGCAGCGCGGCGTCGGCGGGATCATCGATGCCCAACGCCGCCACGTGCGCCACCTGACCGGAGGCAAGCGTGGTGAGCGCCCGCGTCGGCCCGTCGGGCACGGCGGCCACACAGCCGGGCGGGGTGGGCAGGACGGTGTTGGAGGGAGAATCGGACATAGAGGTCGGCAATATAGCGACTCGAAAGAGTAGCAGTTCTGAGACGGAGTCTCAATTCAGAGCGCCGGCGTGCAGCGGATTCGCGCGTCCGCTCAGGCGCTGGTGCTGCCGACGAGTGCGGCGTTGGTCGGGAAGCGCTGCAGCGCGGCGAGGAGCTGTTCGACCTGCTGGGGCGGGGGCATGGTGAGCAGGCGGCGGCGGAGCGCGGTCATGGTGTGCAGCTCGGTGGCGTTGAGGAGCAGGTGCTCCTTGCGGGTGCCGCTGGCGGCGAGGTTGATCGCCGGGAACAGGCGTCGCTCGGCGATCTTGCGATCGAGGATGAGCTCCATGTTGCCGGAGCCCTTGAACTCTTCGAAGATGATCTGATCGGCGGCGGAGCCGGTATCGACGAGGCAGGAGGCGATCATGGTGAGGCTGCCGGCCTCTTCGGTGTTGCGGGAAGCGCCGAAGATCTGGCGCGGCACTTCGAGGGCCTTGCTGTCGAGGCCGCCGGTCATGGTGCGGCCGCTGTTGGAGTGCTGGCGCGAGTTGTTGAAGGCGCGTCCGAGGCGGGTGAGCGAGTCGAGAATGACGACGACGTGCTTGCCGGCTTCGACCATCGTCTTGCAGTACGCCTGGGTCGCGAGGCTGACCTGGATGTGCTTGTCGATGGTGTGGTCGTTGCTGCTGGCGACGACCTTGCAGCGGGGCGTGAGCTTGACCGGTTGCGGGGCGGCGACGGGAGCGCTCGGCTGCCCGTTCGCCGGCGGGATCGCCGGCGCGCCCTGCAACTGAGCCGCCACATCCGGCGGCAGTTCCTTCATGAGTTCACGGGTCGCCTGATCGGCGCGCTGGGCGACCTCGTTCTGCACGGCGGTGAACTGGGCGAAGGTGCGCCGGAAATCGGTGACTTCCTCGGGGCGCTCATCGACCAGCAGCACCACGACTTCGACATCGGGGTGGTTGCGGAGGATGGCGGTGGCTATGTCCTTGAGGAGGGAGGTCTTGCCAGCCTTGGGCGGCGAGACGATCAAGCCGCGCTGGCCGCGACCGATGGGACAGAAGAGATCGATGAGGCGGCAACTGGCGGGGCAGCCGGGGTACTCGAGCGTGAGCCGCGGGGCGGGATCGATCGACGTGAGTTCTTCCCAGGGCTTGATGCGGGTGAGGCCCGGGGGCAGTTCGAGGCCGGGGAAGGTGGGAACCTGATTCGGACGCGACAGGGTCGCGGCTCCCCCACCACCTCCTCCACCGCCGCCCCCACCACCGCCGCCGCCGCCACCACCGCCGTGATGCGGATGATGACCGCCGTGCGGGTGATGCCCGCCGCCTCTGCCGCGTCTACGACGTGATCGATGTCCCAAGCGAGCGATTCCGTGTGAGGGCGTCGAGAACGACGCGCGTGCTGCGGAGCCGGATTGCCGTACGCCGCGCCGACGCCGGGAAATCCCGACGGGGCCAACGTGATCCACGATGCACCGGCGTGTTCCGCCCTGGCCACGCGTCGGAAGGGACGCTCGGCGGGCGGAACTGACGTCAAACGATAGCAGGTGAAGTGAGGGGGCGTTGAAGTAGGTTGCGGATGTCCGCCGGGCGGGGTGCCGGGCGGGAGGCGCGGTCCGTCGGCATGCCGCGACAAGGCGGGGGCCGGATCGGCGGGGCGCGGCACCTATCCTGCGCGGATGTCGGTGACGCTCGCGATCGAGACCAGCAATCCATCCGCCGCAGGGCCGGGCCAACCGGGGGTGGCGGTGCGTGCGGGCTCGACGATCGTGGTGGAGCCGGTGGGCGCGGGGCGCGAAGACGACCTGATGCCGGCGATCGAACGGCTATTTGCGCGGGTGGGCATCGGGCCCCGGGAGATCGCGCTGATCGCGGTGTCGATCGGTCCGGGGGGCTTCACCGCGCTCCGCGTGAGCATCACGGTGGCGAAGGCGCTGGCGTATTCCTGTGGAGCGGCGTGCATCGCGGTGCCGACGGCCGCGGCGCTTGCGGCGGGCGCCCGGCACGCGGGGCTTAGCGGCAGGATCGGCGTGCTGCTGGCGTGCAAAGGGGAGACGTCCTTCGCGAGCGTGTTCGAGGATGGCTCGCAGGAGGCGTGCGAGTCACGGCTGATCGACGCGTCGCAGGTTGAACAGTTGAAGGTGGGCACGATCATCGCCGACCAGTTCCTTCCCGAGGCGATGCGCGCTGCCTGCGCCCGTCTGGGGATTGCGCTCCAGCCGCCGCGTTTCGATGCGGCGGAGGTTCTGCGGTTGGGCGAGTCGCTGCACGCGGCCCGGGGCGCGACGCCGGCGGATGAGCTTGCGCCAATCTACGCACGGGAGCCGGAAGCGGTGACGAAGTGGCGGAAGCTGCACCCCGAGGCTGGCGCGTGACCGGAGCGGCTGTGGCGCAATCTCCGCCGATCGGTCCGACGCCGGCGGGAGAAGTTCGCCTGATCGTTCGAGGCCGCACATCTTGACGTGAAGTAGGGGGTTGGAACGTCCGATCACCGCGGAGGACGGAGGGGAGTAGAGCGAGCCTGGAGTAGCCACATGCACTCGAAGAGCGACGATCCCCGGGGCCTTCCGGCCCATGACGACGGCGACGCCGAGCCCCTCTCGACGAAGCGGATCTTCACGACCGGAGAGGCGGCGGCGGTCTGCAAGGTGAGCCAGCAGACGATCATCCGCTGCTTCGACGCCGGGCGATTGACGGGATTCCGCGTGCCGGGCTCGAAGTTCCGGCGCATCCCGCGGGACGAACTCGTCCGCTTCATGCAGGCCAACAACATTCCGACGGAGATCCTCGGCGTCGGCGAATCCACGGATCGGAGAACCCGCGTGCTGATCGTGGACGACGACGCGGCGTTCCTCCGCCTGGCGGAGCACGCGTTCTCGGAGACCAACCGGTACGAGGTTCGCACCGCGACGACCGGGTACGACGCCGGGCTCGCCACCGAATCGTTCCGGCCGCACGTGATCGTGCTGGATCTCATGCTGCCGGACATCAACGGCGTGCTGGTGTGCTCGCGGCTGCGGCAGCGGGAGGAGTTCCGGTCGTGCCGCGTGCTGTGCGTGAGCGCATCGGATCAGCAGGCGGACTTCGACCGCGTGATGGCCGCGGGGGCGGACGGATACGTCCGCAAGCCGGTGACGGCGTCGGATCTGCGTGGTCGTGTCGAGGCGCTGCTGAGCGTCTCGACCCGGATGGCCGCGTGATCGGCGACAACAGGAGCTTCCCGTGACCTCGCCAAGCGCACCACACGAGCGGGAGCAGAACGTCGAACTGATTCTCCGACAGGTCTCGACCCTGCCGCCGCTGGCGCCGGTGGCGACGAGACTTCTGGCGCTGGAACAGGCGCAGTCGGCCGACCTCGGCGAGATTGCGCGCCTGATCGAAACGGATCCGGTGCTTTCGGGCCGGATCCTGGGGCTGTGCCGTCGCGCGGACAAGGGTGTGGGCGAGAAGATCACGTCGATCCGGCGGGCGGTGGTGCTGGTGGGTCTGGAAGCGGTGCGCAACGCGGCGCTGGGCGCCAGCGCATTCGCCGCCCTGGGGCCGCGGGGTGAGGCGGAGGGCCGTCTGGATCGCGACGGGTTCTGGCAGTACTGCGTCTGCGTCGCGACCGCCTCGGAGATCCTGGCGCAGCACAACCGGCTGGAGCTTCGGATCGCGCCGGAGGAGGCGTTCATCGCCGGGCTGCTGCACGCGGTCGGCAAGCTCGTTCTCGACCATGTGCTGCCCAAGGCCTACGCCCGGGTGCTCGATCTGGCCCGCCACGAATGTTCCGAGAGCGCCGCGGTGGAGCGCAAGGTGCTGGGCATGGACTACCGCGACGCCGGTGTCGCGCTGGCCTCTCACTGGGACCTGCCGACCGAACTCGTCGCGGTGATGCGGTTCCACGGCGTGCCGTTCGACCGGATTCCCGACTGCGACGAGAAGCCCCTGGTCGGGCTGGTCTCGGTGAGCGCCGCACTGGTCCGCACGCTGGGCCTTGGATGGTCGGGCGATTTCAACATTCCCGCGAGCGTCACCACGCTGCTCCCCAGCGCGGGCGTCCGCCCGCCGGCGCTGAAGGACCTTGGTCCGCAGTTGTTCCGATCGGTCAGCGAGCGTCTCGCGGCGTTGGGGCTGTCGGACCAGGGGCCGGAGGAATTTGCTCTCCACGCGCTGCAGACGCTGCAGCGGGAGAACCTGACCCTGCTCCGCCAGAACCGGCCCGCCCGCGACGCCGCTCCCGCCCCGATCCGCCCGTCGGCCCGGGAGCTTGAGATGCTCGAACGCGTCGGCCGGATCGGCACGTCCACCCACCACGCGGCGCAACTGCTCCAGTCGATCGTTTCCCGGAGCCAGATCCTCGCGATGCGGCTGACCGATGCGCGCGACCGGGCGAGCATGGCCGCGATCGTCTCGGCGGCGCAGGAACTCGACCACACTCTGGCAGAACTGAAGCGGATGGATGGGGCCGGGGCGGCGCCGCACGCCCCCGAAGCGGAAAAACTCCGCGCCGCGTGACACTGCGACGAAAGTCGCGTCCCGAAGCGACCGACCCAACATGCGAGAACAACAACAGGACGTTCACGCATGGCACCGCGAAAGACCAAGGACATCCCGAGCGAAGCCAAGTCACGCGACGCACGCTTTGTGCTTGTCGCGCACCCGAGCAAGGCGCGGCGTGAAGCGATCATGAACGTCCTCTGCGCCCGCGGGCACTCGTGCATCGGCGCCCCCAGCGCCGCCGCCGCGGGCGAAGCGCTGACCACCCATGTGGTGCTCGCCGCCGTCGTCGCCGAGGTGATGATCCCGGCGCTGCGGCACCATCACGGATCGCTCCCCGGCGTTGTGATGCTCAGCCCCAAGGCCGACTTCGCCGCCGCCAAGCGTGCTCTTTCTCTCGGCGCCTGCGACGTGCTGGACGAGCGGTGCGAAGAGGACGAACTGAGCGCCGCGATCGACAAGGCGGTCAAGCCGACGATCAAGGCGACGAGCCGCGAGGAGCGGCTGGAGAAGCTGTGCAAGCGGCTCAACGAGTCGCGGCGCACGCTGTCGAAGGAACTCAACCGCCTGTGCGCGGACATGACCACCGCCTACTCCGAACTGGCCCAGCAGATCGACACCGTCGCGATCGCCGGCGAGTTCACCGGCCTGATCCGCCAGGAACTCGAGCTCGAGAGCCTCATGCGCACCAGCCTCGAGTTCCTGCTGGCCAAGCTGGGCTCGACCAACGCGGCGCTCTTCCTGCCCTCGAGCACCGGCGACTGGTCGCTGGGCGCATACGTGAACTACGACCGCTCGAAGGACTCGGCCGAAACGATGCTCGACCACCTTGCCGACACCGTGCCCCAGCGCCTCGAGGAGTTCGGCCAGACGGTGCGCTTCGACACCCAGTCCGAGGTGGCGGCGAACCTGCCCGGCGCGAGCGATTGGATCGAGGACTGCGCCGTGATCGGCTTCTCGGCGGTGCACGAGGGCGAGACACTCGCCAGCGTCATGCTCTTCCGTGATCGGGCCATGCCCTTCCCCGCCCACACCAAGGCGACGCTCGACGCCCTGTCGAAGATCCTCGCCAGCCAGTTCGCCCGCGTCATCCGCGTGCATCACCGCCACCTGCCCAAGGAACAGTGGGCCAGCCCCGGCGATCCGTTGCCCCCGAAGGACAACGAGGGCTTCTTTGAGCCCAGCGACGAGGACGATCTGCTCTAACCCGCTGTGGTGCGGCACGCGCCAGGGCCGACCCGATCACGCTCCGACACCCCGAGGTTTTCGGACTCCAGCGTCCTGTTGCGCCGGTCCGCGAAACTCTGTCCTGATCCCGTTCGTATGGTCTCGCAGACACCGACGGAAGCTCTGCTGCCGCGGCGTCGATGCATCTGCACCCGCCCGCGTTCGCGGCGGTCCGGACGGAGAGATCTCGTGGCCATCGCGCACCACATTCCAAGGCTCGCCGCCCTCTCGGCCGCGGGCATCCTCGCGCTCGCGGCGGGCAGCCCGAGAGCCAACGCGGCGCCTCCGGCGATCGAGCTGCGGGCGTCACGGGTGGTCGTGAGCGACATGCCGAATCTGGTGCGGGAGCGCTCGATCGCTTTCTCGAACGTGCCGCGGATCGTGGTGCTCGACGGCCCGATGGACCCGGACCGCGAGGCGGCGCTGGCGAAGGCCGGCGTGCGCGTTCGCGCTCACCTCGACGGCAACGCGTTTCTCGCCACCGTGGACCAGGGACCGTCGCAGCGGCTGGCGCGGCTCGGGTTCGTCACTTCGGTCACCGACTTTCGCCCCGAGTGGAAGATCGCGCCCGATGTGCGTCGTCGCGCCGACGGGCTGGTCCGCGGCGGAGACAACGCACGGCGCAGCGGACGCGCGTTCCGCGATGCGGCCCGCGCCGCGCTCGAGCGTTCCAATCGCCTCGGACTGATCGTGACGCTGATGCCGGGGACCGACCCCGGCGACGCCCGCACCCGCCTCTCGACGATCCGGGGCGTGCAGGTGCTCCGCGTAGACGACGCCGGCGGCGATCTGCTGGCGACCGTGACCGCGCCCGCCACCGCTTTGCCGGCCTTGAGCGCCGTTCCGCTGGTGCACTTCGTCGAGGAGTTTCCTGAGTTCGAAGACCGCCTGACCACCTCGCGCTGGATCGTGCAGACCAATGTGGCCAACAGCACGCCGCTCTACGCCGCGGGCCTCGATGGCACCGGCCAGATCATGGGCATCGTTGAGGCTTCAACGTCGCCGCTGTTCACGCACTGCGCGTTCGCCGATCCCGAGGGCGATCCGATCGGGCCGAATCATCGCAAGATCGTCTCGTACCTCGCGTCGGCTCCCCCGCGCCCGACCGGGCTCCACGCCACCCACGTCTCGGGCATCGCCATCGGCGACGCCGGGCTCGACAACGATACCCGCGGCGTGGCCTACGGCGCCCGCATGGCCTTCGCCAACGGGCTCGCGCTCAACGAGTCGGTGATCTTCAACCTCTTCAACAGCAACCGCAACGCCGGCGCGTTCGTGCACAACAACAGTTGGGGCAACTCCAGCACCACCGCCTACGACGTGACCTGCCGCGCCATCGACAACTTCCAGTGGCTCAACTCCGACTCGCTGCTGCTGCAGGCAACCTCGGAATCCGGCGGCCTCACCAACCCGGAGAACGCGAAGAACAGTCTCGCGATCGTGGCCACCGGCGACACGCCCAATCAGGAGATGGTCGTCTGGGGCGGGCTGGGGCCGACACCCGACGGGCGGCGCAAGCCCGACATGGTGGCACCGGGCAGCGGAACGATTGCGCCGAGCAACTCCGGCGCCTGCGCGACGATCTCGCAGAGCGGCACGTCGATGTCCACGCCGATGGTCAGCGCGATGGGCGTGATCTATCGCCAGTACTTCATGCAGGGCTATCACCCGACCGGCGTTGCGACGCCGGCGGACGCGTTCACGCCCAGCGGCGCACTGCTGAAGGCGATGCTCATCAACTCCGCCGTGCGGATAACGTCGCAGACGTCGTATCCCGACAACCGTGCCGGGTGGGGCCGCCTGCTCGCCGAGCGTGCCGTGTACCTGCCGGGCGACAGCCGCACGCTGGTGGTCCGCGATGCGCTGAACGCCGGCGCGGGCGCGCTGACGACCGGACAGTCCCGCACCGTCCGCTTCGTCGTGCAGCCCGGCAGCGAGGACCTGCGCATCACCATGGCCTTCCACGACGCGCCGGGCGCCGCCAGCAGCGCGAACCCGGTGGTCAACAACCTCAACCTTTCCACCATCGCCCCCGGAGGCGCGGCGCTGCTGGGCAACGTCTTCTCCGGCGGCTGGAGCGCCGGCGGCGGCAGCCCGGACGCGATCAACAACGTCGAGCAGATCATGGTCCAGACGCCGACGCCGGGCGTCTGGTTTGCACGCATCGACGCCGCCGCGGTGAACGTGGGCCAGCAGGGCTACGGGTTGGTCATCACCGGCAACGTCGCCGAAGTCACATGCCTGTGCGATCTCAACGTCGACGGCGTGGTGGACGACAGTGATTTCCAGCTCTTTGCCGTCGCCTACGACAACCTGATCGACCCGCTCGGCGACTTCAACAACGACGGCGTCACCGACGACACCGACTTCTCGATCTTCGCGCCGGCATACGACGCGCTGGTGTGTCCGTAGGAGGACGGTGGAGGCAGGACTGAGGGCTTAGGACTGAGGACTGAGGGACGGGGACTCGAGGGCCAGTGAACGGCGCGGGTAGCGGTCACTTGACACCTCGACACCTCGTCACCTTGACACCTCGTCACCTTGACACCTCGTCACCTTGACACCTCGCCACCTCGGCACCTCGTCACCTCGCCACCTTTCCGTCACTCCTCAAAGTACTCTTCCGCCGTCGTCTCGTCATCGAACGCTACGGGCGCGGATTGATCGTCGGCGAGGATCGTCTCGTCGAACTCGCCCTCGGCGGCGACCCAGACCGCGTCCTGCTGCTCGTGCTTGGAGCGGGTTCCGCCGCGGCCCATGCGGAGCTTGGTGTTGAACTTCTCGGTCTCGATGAGCTTCTCGTCGTCCTCGCGCTGGCGCCGGGCACGGACGACGAGGCGCAGCGGCACCTCGACGAAGGGCGTCTCCTCGCGCAGGCGGTTGATCAGGAAGCGCTGGTAGTTGGGGCGGAACAGGTCCGGGTGATTCACGACCATCGTGATCGTGGGCGGATTGGTGCCGGTCTGGGCCACGAAGAAGACCTTGGCCTGCGTGCCCATCGTGTCGGTCGGACCCTGGCGGGTCACGATCTCGCGGATCAGGCGGTTGAGCTTGCCGGTGGTCACGCGCTCGGCGCTCTGCTGCTTGAGCTCGAACGCCAGCTCGATGGTCTCACGCACGTTGGTGCCGTCGGCGCCGCACATGAACGCGATCGGAGCGAATGCCAGGGCCTTGAGCTCCTTGCGCAGGTACTCCTCGTACTTGCGGGTCGTCACCGGCTTGTCGTCGCGCCCGATCTGGCCCTCGGCGAGATCCCACTTGTTCACGACGATGATCGTGGGCTTCCAGCTCTTGGCCGCCACCGCCGCGATCTGCTCGTCCACCTGGCTGATCTTCTCCGTCGCGTCGATCAGGAGCAGGATCACATCCGCCCGCTCGATCGCCTTCACCGCGCGGTCGAACGCCCAGTGCTCGATCATGTTCTGGAACGACTTCTTGCGCCGCACACCCGCGGTGTCGATCGCGATCATCGTCTTGCCGTCGAACTCGAAGCGCACGTCGATCGCGTCACGGGTTGTGCCCGCGATCTCCGAGACGATCACCCGCGGCTCGCCCGCCAGCGTGTTCACCAGCGTGCTCTTGCCGGCGTTGCGCTTGCCCACGATCGCGAGCATCAGGTCGGCACGCACTTCCTGCTCGGGTCCGATCGCCGAGTCGGGTGTGAGTTCGTACAGCGACTCGAGGAACTCGCGCCGCATGTAGTTGTTCATCGACGAGACCATCATCGGCTCGCCGAAGCCGAGGCCCGACAGCTCGTGCGCGTGCGCCTCCCACTTGGGGCCGTCCACCTTGGTCGCGACGATGTGGATCGGAGGTCGTGCCGACTTCTGGCCCTTCGTCGCTGCGTCGCTGCGTCGCTTGGCCCCTTCGCGGCCCGCTCCCAGCTTGCCTTCCCGCAGCAGCTTGGCGATCTGCAGATCGTGCGGCGTCACCCCGGCCTGCGCATCCACGGCGAACAGGATGAGGTCCGCACCCTCCACCGCCGCCGCGATCTGCGACTCGATGTCCTGCGTCAGCGTCGCGAGGTCCGCTCCGATCTCGTCGAAGCGCTCCCCTTCGGCGGCGTACACGCCAAAGCCGCCGGTGTCCATGATCTCGACCGTCTTCTTCGGGTCGTTGACGCCCCGCGGGCCGGTCAGGTCGACGATGGCCGCGACGCGGTCGCGGGTCACCCCGGGCGTGGGATCGACGATCGACACCTTCGACCGGGCGATCATGTTCATGAGCGAGGACTTGCCCGCGTTGGGGCGTCCGACAATGGCGATACGTGGAATGGGCACGGGGAATAGTAGGAGAAG
>ERZ1066133.263-NODE-263-length-28026-cov-11.066390_pt1 | contig 28026 bp, 18 predicted proteins | sample MGYA00382780_ERZ1066133 | MGnify/ENA primary metagenome ERZ1066133 (study PRJEB33369, sample SAMEA5778363) | biofilm metagenome | biome: Industrial cooling water; feature: Water cooling tower basin; material: Biofilm | place: United Arab Emirates | collected... | reverse complement strand
AGCCACATCCGCCGCCTGCGCCGCGCGCTCGAAGGGCTGGGCGCCCCGCGCGGGAGCGGCCCGGGGACCGAGCCCCCCCGCGGGGTCGGCGCCCCGCGGGGCGCCAGCGCGACGCCTCGCCGGACCGTCGACGGCCGCGCCGCCTGGGTGCCGCGTGCGGCGCCGCCGGGCCGCGGCCCGTCCCCGCAAATCCTGCTCGCGCCCTAGGATGACGCCATGCCCATGGCGTGTCCCCCGACGCTCCCGTTGCTGCCCCTGGCGCTGCTGTTGTTCCTGGGCTCGCCGAGGCCCGCGCCAGCTCGGCAGGACGCGGCGCCGGCGGACTTCGACCGGCTGGTCCGGCCGGTGCTTTCGGACGCCTGCTTCCAATGCCACGGCCCCGATGCGGCCACCCGCGCCGCCGGGCTGAGGCTCGATCAACCCGAGGCCGTACGGGCGGCCCTGCCGCTGCTGCGGGAGCGCCTGAGCGCCGGCGATCCGGAGCTGCGCATGCCGCCGCCGGAGGCGCACCGCCAGCTGAGCGAGCTCGAGCGTGCTCGCCTGATCGAGTGGCTGGAGGCCGGCGCACCCTGGGCCGAGCACTGGGCCTTCGTGGCCCCCGAGCGGGCCGAGCCGCCGCGGCTGCCGGCGGACTTTGGCCCGTCCGGGGCCGCCGGGAACCCCTGGGGCCGAAATCCGATCGACGCCTTCATCGGCGCGCGCCTGCGGGAACAGGGCCTCTGGCCCGCGCCCAGCGCCGAAGCCAGCGACCTGCTGCGGCGCGTGTTCCTGCTGCTGACCGGTCTGCCCCCGAGCCCCGAGGAGCAGACGCGCTTTGCGGCCGACGGGGAGGCCCTGGGCCTCGATCGGGCCCTCGACCTCTGGATCGAGCGCCTGTGCAGCGAGGAGCCCTACCTCTCGCGCTACGCCGAGCAGCGCGCCCGCGGCTGGCTCGACCAGGCGCGCTACGCGGACACGGCCGGGATCCACATGGACGCCGGCTGGCAGGCCTGGGCCTGGCGCGATTGGGTGCTCGAGGCCTACCGCCAGAACCTGCCCTTCGACCGCTTCGGCACCCTGCAGCTGGCCGGGGACCTGCTGCCGGAGGCGGGCCAATCCGGGCAGGTCGCCAGCGGCTTCCACCGCCTGCATGTGACCACCGACGAAGGCGGCGCGATCGACGAGGAGTACCTGGTCGAGTACGCGGTCGACCGGGTCAGCACCACGGGCTCGGTTTTCCTGGGGCTGACCCTGGGCTGCGCGCGCTGCCACGATCACAAGTACGACCCGATCTCGATGGAGGAGTTCTACGGGCTGTTCGCCTGCTTCAACTCCGTGGACCAGCCGGGGCTGTACAGCCAGGAACCGGATCAAAACCGCGCCTTCGAGCCCTTCGTCGTGCTGGAGCGCCCCGAGGATCGGGAGCGCCTGGCGGCCCTGTTCGCCGAGCGCGAGCGCTTGGAGGCCGAGCGCGCCGGGGAGGATCCGCAGGAACAGCAGCAGTGGGAAGGATTCCGGGCCGAGCTCGCGGGCGTGATCGAGTGGCCCACGGCGCTGGCCGCCGGCGCCAGCTCCGAAGGGGGCGCGGAGCTGAGCCTGCAGGCGGACGGCTCCTTCCTGGTCGCGGGGCCGCGCCCCGCGGGGGACGTGCTGCGCTTGACCCAGGAGTACGCCGGCGGCGGCTTCGACACCCTGCTGCTCGAAGCCCTGCCGGCGGACGGGCCCGGCGGCTCCGGGCCGATCGGCCGCGCCGACAACGGCAACGCCGTGCTGCGCCACCTGTCGGTGACGGCGATCTCGAGCGCCGACCCCAGCCGGCGCGAGCCGGTCGAGCTGGCCTGGGCGGGCGCCAGCCACGAGCAGCAAAACGGCGATTTCGCCGCCCTGAACGTGCTCGACGAGCGCGATTCCTGGTGGGCGCTCGATGGCCATCGAGAGGGGGGCGCGCGCTGGCTCTGGGTGCGCTTCGCGCGGCCCGCTGGGTTCGAGGAGGGCACGCGCTTCGAGGTGCGCCTGGACCAGCGCTCGCCCTGGGCCGCCCACGGTTTCGCGCGCCCGCGGCTGTCCCTCGGGCGCGGCGCCGCGGCCCTCGACGGGCGGCTGCCGATCGCCCGCGGGCGCTTCCAGCGCGCCGCCGGCTTTCGCTTCCGGTCGAGCGACGAGGCCTACGACACGGTCTATGCGCCCGAGCGCCTGGAGCGCCTCGAAGCCGGCGTGGAGCATCCGCGGGACCCCGCGGACGGAGGCCAGGGCAGCTTCAGCTTCGTGTTCGACGAGCGCCTGGTCGAGGGGCCCGGCCTGGAGCTCGAGACCGCCGGGCGCGAGGTGCTGTACCTGGCCCGGGAATTGATCGTGCCCAGCCCGCGCCGGGTGCGCTTCGAGCTCGGCAGCGACGACGGCCTCGAACTGCTGCTCGACGGCCGGACCGTCTACGAGCGGCGCGTCGAGCGCGGCCTGTCCCAGTCGGACGACGTGGCCGAGGTGGACCTGCCCGCCGGGCGCCACCTGCTGCTGCACAAGGTGGTCAACACCGGCGGCCAGGCGGGCTTCTACCAGCGCCTGAGCGAGCCCGAGGGCGTCGACGCCCTGGAGCTCCTGGCCCTGGCCCTGCCCGAGCGCGCGCGGCCCGCTGCCGAGGGGCGCCAGCGCGAGCTGTGGCGCACGGCGCGCTCGCCGCGCTACCGGGCCGTGGGCGAGCGCCTGGCCGCCCTTGCGGCCGAGGAGGCCAGCGCGCGCGCGGGCCTGCCCAAGGCCATGGTGATGCGCGAGCGCGAAATGCCGCGCGAGACCTTCGTGCTGACCCGCGGCGATTACCGCCATCCCGACCGCTCCCGGCCGGTCTCCCGTTCGGTGCCCAAGGTGCTCGGCAGCTGGCCCGAGGGCGCGCCCCGCGACCGCCTGGGCCTGGCCCGCTGGCTGTTCGCGCCCGACAATCCGCTGACCGCGCGCGTGTTCGTGAACCGCCTGTGGGGCGAGGTCTTCGGGCGCGGCCTGGTGGCGACCGGCGACGATTTCGGCCTGCAGGGCGAGCGTCCGAGCCACCCCGAGCTGCTCGATTGGCTGGCGGTCGAGTTCATCGAAAGCGGCTTCGACCAGCGCGCTCTGCTGCGCCTGCTGCTCGAGAGCGCCACCTTCCGGCAGTCCTCCCGGAGCCGCCCCGAGCTGGCCCAGATCGACCCGGATGACCGCCTGCTGGGGCGCTATCCGCGGCGCCGGCTTTCGGCCGAGGAGATCCGCGATGGGGCCCTGTACGCCGCGGGCCTGCTGGTCGAGCGCCTGGGCGGCCCCTCGGTCAAGCCCTACCAGCCCCCGGGCCTGTGGGAGGAGGTGGCCATGCTGCAGTCCAACACGCGCAGCTACCAGCAGGGCAGCGGCGAGGCCCTCTGGCGCCGCAGCCTGTACACCTACTGGAAGCGCGCCGCGCCCCCGCCCGCGATGCTGAGCTTCGATGCGCCCACGCGCGAGTTCTGCGTCACCGAGCGCAGCCGCACCGAGACGCCGCTGCAGGCCCTGGTGCTGCAGAACGACGTGCAGTTCCTCGAGGCGGCGCGCATGCTGGCCCAGCGCACGCTGCTCGAACTCGACGCGGGCTACGCCCCGGCCCCGGAGATGCCCGCCGAGCTGGTGCGCCGCGGCCTCGAGCTGCTCTTCCGCCGGGTCCTGGCGCGGGAACCCGTCCCCGAGGAGTCCCAGGCCCTGGCGCTGGCCCTGGCGGACTTCCGGGCCCGCTTCCGGTCGGCGCCCGCCAAGGCCGAGGCGCTGCTGGCCTCCGGCGAAGCGCCGCGGGACCCGCGCCTCGACCCGGCCGAGCTGGCCGCCTGGACCTTCCTGGCCAGCAGCACCCTGAACCTGTTCGAAGCCACCAACCCGCGCTGAGCCCATGGATCCCCTGTCCGAACGCCGCCTGGGCCTGACCCGCCGTCGTTTTTTCGGGCTGACCGGCGCCTCCCTGGGCGCGGCCCTGGGCGGGCTGGCCCTCGACGGTTTGCTCGCGCCGGCGGCGCGCGCAGGCGATTCCAGCGACCGCGGCTTCGACGGTGCGCGCTTTCCGCACCACCGCCCGCGGGCGCGGCGCGTGATCTACCTGCACATGGAGGGCGCCCCCAGCCAGCTCGATCTCTACGACCACAAGCCCGGCCTGGTCGAGCGCTTCGACCAGGACCTGCCCGAATCGTTCTTCAAGGGCCAGCGCCTGACCGGCATGACCAGCGGGCAGGGCCGTTTCCCGGTGGCGCCTTCGATGTTCCGCTTCGAGCGCCACGAGAACCGCCAGGACGGGGTCTACCTGAGCGAGCTCCTGCCGCACACCGGCGCGGTCGCCGACCGGATCTGTCTGGTGCGCTCGATGCACACCGACGCGATCAACCACGAGCCGGCGATCACCTTCTTCCAGACCGGCAACCAGCAGCCCGGGCGCCCCTCCTTCGGGGCCTGGGCCAGCTACGGGCTCGGCAGCCTGAACCGGGACCTGCCGGCCTTCGTGGTGCTGATCACCCAGGGCTTCGGCAACATGCAGGCGCTCTCGGCGCGCTTTTGGGGCGCCGGCTTCCTGCCCGGCCGGCACCAGGGCGTGCCGCTGCGCAGCGCCGGCTCGCCGGTGCTGTACCTCGAGGATCCCGAGGGGCTCGAGCGCGCCGACCGCCGCGCCATGCTCGATCTGGTGGGGGCGCTCAACGAGCAGGAGTTCGGCCGCAGCCTCGACCCGGGCATCGAAACCCGCATCGCCCAGTACGAGATGGCCTTCCGCATGCAGATGTCGGTGCCGGATCTGACCGACTTCTCGGACGAATCGCCCGCGACGATCGCCCTCTACGGCGAAGAAGCCCTCAAACCCGGCACCTTCGCGGCCAATTGCCTGCTGGCCCGGCGCCTGCTCGAGCGCGACGTGCGCTTCGTGCAGCTGTTCATGCGCGGCTGGGACCAACACGGCAACCTGCCGGGCGAGATCCGCGCCCAGGCCAAGGCCGTGGACCGCGCCCAGGCGGCGCTGCTGCTCGACCTCGAACGCCGCGGCCTGCTGGAGGACACCTTGGTGCTCTGGTCCGGGGAGTTCGGCCGCACGGTCTACTGCCAGGGCCTGCTCGAGCGCGAGAACTATGGCCGCGACCACCACCCGCGCTGCTTCAGCGCCTGGCTGGCCGGCGGCGGCATCAACCCCGGCACGGTCTACGGCGAGACCGACGACTTCTCCTACGAGATCGTCAAGGACCCGGTCTCGGTGCACGACCTGCACGCGACCCTGCTGCACCTCCTGGGCTACGACCACACCCGCCTGACCTACCGCCACCAGGGCCGCGACTTCCGCCTGACCGACGTCTTCGGCCAGGTCATCCCCGGCCTCTTGGCCTGAGCTGCGCTGGAGCCCCCGGCTCGCTAGCCGCGGCGAACCAGGGCGGACCCCGGCGAAGCAGGGCAGGGGCGCTGCGGCAACCCAGCGCGGCGACCCCGCGGGCCTGGGATCCCCTGGGGGCCACCGGCCCGGCGGCAAGACGTTCGCCTGGGAGCGGCGCCGGCGCCGATTCAGCGGCGCCAGGTTTGGCCCTGGGCCTGCCACCAGGCGGCGCTGTGGGGGAAGGGGGGGCGGGCCACCAGCCAGCCGGGTGCAGGGAGTTCGCGCTGGTCCTGGCGCCAGAGGAAGCCGGGGACCGGGGTCCAGGGGCTGTCGGGGGTGGTGCGCAGCGCGGCGCGGCGGCCGCGGCGATCGGTCAGCAGGGTCAGGTTCTCTTGGAACGGGTGCCGCTCGGTCAGCAGGGCGTTGCACCAGTCGAGCTGGTCGCCGAGGGGCGGCAGCTCGAGCTCGAAGTAGAGCCAGGCGTCGAGACCTTCGAGTTCGTAGCCCACCCAATGCAGCTCGGCCCAGCCGGCGGTCGCCGCGGGGCGACGGGGCGTGGTCGGCCGTGCGCCGGGCGCCGGCGCGGCCCAGCGGCTCTTGGCGCGCACGTTCTCGCGCACGTAGGCGAACAGGACCGGCTCCGCCTGTTCCGGTCGCTCCAGGTCCAGGGGCCGGCCGGCGAAGTCCTCCAGGGCCAGCTCGAGTTCGATCGAATCGATGCGCAGGGCGATCTCGAGCCGGCCGCTGTCCAAGTCGAGCTCGCCCTCGGCCTCGCTGCGGTGGAAGGGGTGGCCAGGGGCCGCGAGTTCCGGCGCCGGCTGGGTTGCGGGCAGGCCGATCGGTCGCAGCGCCGCTTCGATCGCCGCTGCGCCCGCCGCTGCGCCCGCCGCTGCGCTGCACGGCAGCCCAGAGAGCAGCCCCAGGCACAGGCTTGCGCTCGCCCTCGGGCCGGTCCGGCGGCCGCGAGCGCACGAACCGGCTTCGCGGCCGGGCCCCGCTGCGGGCTGGGCAGTCCTGGATCGCCACAGCGCCAGCGCCGGCGGCCGCAGGGCCCCGGGGTCGCGCTGGATGGCCCTGCTCATGCGCCGCGGCGAGGCTTCACCCCTGCGAGCGCCGCTCAGCGGGGTCCGCGCTCGGCGGACCCTGGGGAGCCCGGGACGCTTTGACCGCTGGCCTCAGGATCGCCGGAGCTCGGGGCCGCCGCCGCAGGAATCGGGGCCGGCGCCCCCGGGGCGGGCTGGCTCGCCCCGGCCGCCGCGCCGCCGGATCCCGAGGCGGGCGGATTCGCGTCGGCGGCGGGGGCCTCCGCAGCGGCCGGCGCGCTTTGCTTGCGCTCCCACTCGAGCGCCTCGCGCATCGGGTTGCCACCCTCGCGCTGGCGGTCCTTGAACAGCTTGAAGCGCGAGCGCTTGGGTTCGGGCGGGAAGACGTTGTCGCTGCGGTCCACGTCGGCGGTCTCGAGGTGCGGGTCGAGCACGACCTTGACCAGCGGCTGGGCCGAGAGGATCAGCTTGCCGCCGGAGCGCGCATCGCGGCGCCAGAACTCGGCCGGGATGCGCAGCTCTTCCTGGGTGCCGTCGGCGTAGTGCAGCTCGAGGATCACGGGCATCACCACCTGCCCCTGGTTGCGCACCCGCACCAGGTGGAAATAGAGGTCGGTTTCGAGCAGGGCGCGCTGGGCGTCGGTCAGGCTGGCCAGCTGCTCCTGGAAGGCCTCGAGTTCCTTGGGGGTGACGTCGAGCTCGTCGTAGCGGTTGTAGAAGTCGAGCAGCTCGGGGAAGCGGTCGCTGCGCTTCTCGAGGGCGCGGTTGTTGCGCTGGGCCAGGGTCTCCGGCTCGGCCTCGCGCTCGGCGCGCCGGGCCGCCTTGGCCAGCTCGGGGTCGAGGGCCTCGATGGTGAAGGTCTCGAAGCCTTCGAGCTCCTGGTCCACGAAGCCGGTCGAATAGAACCAGCCGCGCCAGAACCAGTCCAGGTCCACCGCGGAAGCGTCCTCGAGCGTGCGGAACAGGTCGGCGGGTTCGGGCCGCTTGAAGGCCCAGCGCCGCGCATACTCGGCGAAGGCGAAGTCGAACAGCTCCCGACCCAGGACCGTTTCGCGCAGCACGTTCAGCGCCGTGGCGGGCTTCGTGTAGGCGTTGGGACCGAACTGCACCAGGGAGTCCGAGTTGGTCATGATCGGCACCTGGTTCTCGCTCTGCATGTAGCCCACGATGCCCTGGGGCTCGCCGCGGCGCGTGGGATAGTCCGGCTCCCAGGCCACGCAGGCCAGGTACTCGCAGAAGCTGTTGAGGCCCTCGTCCATCCAGGTCCACTGGCGCTCGTCCGAATTGACGATCATCGGGAACCAGTTGTGGCCGACCTCGTGGATCACCACGGAGATCAGTCCGTACTTGGTGCGCTCGCTGTAGGTGCCGTCCTTTTCGGGGCGCGGCCCGTTGAAGCAGATCATGGGATACTCCATGCCGCCCACGGGCCCGTTCACGCTGATCGCCACCGGGTAGGGGTATTCGAAGGTGTGCCGCGAGTACACGTCCAGGGTGTGAACCACCGCGTGGGTCGAATAGCGGCTCCACAGCGGCTCGCCCTCGATCGGGAAGAAGGACATGGCCAGGACGGGCTCGGCCTGGGGATCGCTCGGGCGCGGCCAGCCCTGGGCATCCCAGATGAACTTGCGCGAGCTGGCCCAAGCGAAATCGCGCACGTTTTCGGCCCGGAAGCGCCAGGTTTTGGTCGCCTCCCCGGCGCCCTCCTTCTGGTTTTCGAGGGCCTCCTCGGGCGTGATCACGAACAGCGGGCGATCGGCCCGCCGGGCCTGATCGAGGCGCTCGCGCTGGACCGCGCTCAGCACCTCCTCCGGATTCTGGAGCACGCCGCTGGCGGCGACCACGTGGTCCGCCGGCACGGTGATGGCGACGTCGAAATCGCCGAACTCGAGGGTGAACTCGCCCGCCCCGAGGAACTGCTTGTGCTGCCAGCCGTTGACGTCGGTGTAGGCCGCGAGCCGGGGATACCAGTGGGCCAGCTCGAAGATCCAGTTGCCGTCTTCCTCGAAGAACTCGGCCCCGGTGCGGGCGCCGACTTCCCGGTCGTCGTTGATCTGGTAGTGCCAATCGATGCGCAGCTCGACCCGCGCCCCGGGGAACAAGGTCGCCGGCAGGTCGACCCGCATCATCGTGTCGACGATCGTGTGGGGTAGGGCCTGGCCGGAGGCGTCGGCCACCGCGTCGATCTTGACCGCGCCATCGAAGCGCTGGCGCGCCAGCATCTGCTCCAGGGCGCCGAAGGACATGTCGGCCAGGGGGCCGCTGCCGGCGGTGATCGCCGCGTGCGAGTTGGGGCCCAGGATGTTGTTGTCGAGCTGGACCCACAGGTAGCGCAGGGGGTCGGGCGAGCGGTTCCAGTAGCTGATGCGCTCGCTGCCGCGGATCATGCGGTCGCGCTCGTCGAGCCGGACATCGATCGCATAGTCGACCTGCTGCTGCCAGTAGCCGGGGCCCGGGGCGCCGGAGGCCGTGCGGTAGAGGTTGGGGGTCGGGAGCAGCTCCTCGAGCTGGCGGAAGGGATCCGGCAGGACCCCGAGCGGATCGCGGTCGGTCCGGGGGGCGTCGGCGGGAAGGGCCTGGAGGGCCAGCAGCAGCAGCGGGATCGGCATTGTCGCGTGGCGGGGCCCAGCCGCGGGGCGCCGTCTGCGCCGCGGGCCGCCCCCTCGAATCCCCGATCATGGCGCTGCTGGCCTGGGCCCACAAGCGCGGGCCCGGGCCGGGCGACCCCCGCTCGGCGGGGGCCGCGCTGCCCGGGCCGGGCGGCGGCGATCTGCTCGGCCCGGCGGCGCCGCTCGCTGGACCGCGGCCCTTCGGACCGCCCGGTTCCCGCGGCACGGGGGCCGCCGGGCGGTTCCCCGCGCCAAGCCTGGGGAACCGCCCGTTCGGGGGCCAGAGGCTGGGTCAGCGCCCGGGGGCGCCAGCACGCTGCTCGGCGGGCAGGGTCGCGTCCAGGGCCAGCATGGCGTAGGCCGTGGCCAGGACCGGGTTGCCCTCCCACCAGCGCGGGCTGTTCTGGTTGACCCAGGAGCCGTCCGGCTGCTGCATGGCGATCAGGCGGCCGGAGAGCTCCTGGCGCCAGGCGTGGCTGGCGCCGGCGCCGTCGACCAGGGTTTCTTCGCCGAGCAGGTCGAGGGCCTTGGCCATCGAGGTCAGGTAGTAGAACAGGCCCTGGTAAGGCGCGGTCGGGTCCTCGCTGGCGGGGAAACCGGGATTGAGGTCCAGGGTGTAGTTCTGGCGCAGCCAATCGTAGGCCGCTTGCACGCGCGGATCCTCGCGCGTCAGGCCGGCGAACAGGTACCCGCGCAGCAGCGCGTAGGTCATCGAGCCGTAGGAGCGCGGCAGCTTGCTGCCGTCGGGCAGGACCACGAACCCGGCCTTCGAGTCGGCCGGGGCGTAGGTGCCGCCGCCGTCTTCTCCCGAGCGGATCGGAGCGCCGCCGACGGTCAGCTGGGTGTCGTTGCTCTCGGAACGATTCTGGCTGCGCTGCAGGAACACCAGGGCCTTCTGGAAGGCTTCGTCCTCGGGCGCCAGGCCGGCGGCGTTCAGAGCCTCCAGGGCCAGCTGCAGGTTGGACATGTCGGGGCGCTCGTCATCGCCGTAGCCGATGCCGCCGTAGTAGACATCGGCGCGGCCGTAGCCCTCGCCTTCGTCGGCCTGCAGGCGCTTCAGGAAATCCCGCGCCCGCGCGACCGCGGCCAGGTCCTCGGGCCGGCCCCGGCGCACCAGGGCCACCACCGCCGAGGAGGTCACGTAGTTGTCCAGGTTGCCCGCGTGGATCGAACCGTCGGGCTTCTGCAGGCCGAGCAGGTAGGCCAGGGCCGCGTCGATGCGCGCCTGCAGGGCCCCCTCGCGGGGCGGAGCGACGCATTGCAGCGCTCCGGCGACCATGGCGGTGATGCCCGCATCCTGGCGACCGAAGGCGCCCCACAGGCCGTTTTCGGTGCCGCTTTCGAGCAGGAAGCGCGCGCCCCGCGCCAGCGCCAGTTGGACCTGGGCCGTGTCGGCCGGCGTGAAGGCCGGCAGGGGCCGGGCGCTGGTGGCGGCGGCGGGCTTGGGTTCGCTGGCGGCCAAGATCCGCTGGCAGTGGGACAGGGCCACCACGGCGCGGGCGGTCTCGAGCACGGCCCCCTGCAGGCCTTCGGCGCGCTCATCGGCCAGCAGGGCGATCAGCTCGGCGGCGCGCGCCTGGGCCTGGGCCAGGTCCGCGGGCTGTTCGGCGGCGCGCTCCGCGGCCAGATCCGCGCGCTCGAGGCCGAGGCGATCCAGGGCCGCTGCCAGGGTCGAAAGGGCGGGCTCTTCGTCGATCCGCTCCAGGGCGCGGGCCGCAGCCAGGGTCTGCCGCAGGGCGGCCGCAGCGCCCGCCCCCGGATCGCAGATGCGGCCGTCGGCGCCCTGGGAGCGGGCTAGGAAGTCGAGGGCGCCGGTCAGGAAGGGGCCCTCCGAAACCAGATAGGCGCGCGGGCTCTCGAGGAACGCCCGCAGCACCCAGGCGCTGCCCTCGACGCCGCCGTAGGCCCCGCTGGTGGGGTCCTGCTGCGAGCGCAGCCAGCGCAGGGCGCGGTCGATGGCCTTGGCGGCGTCCGCGGCCTTGGGAGCCGCGGGCTGGGTTTGGGCCGGGGCCGGCGTGGTTTGGGCGGCCGGGGGAATCGGGGCGACGGCCTGGCCCAGGGCGGGCCAGCACAGCAGGGCGGGCAGCAGGGACGCGAGGGCGCGGAGCGGGAGCTTCATGGAGGTTTCGAGCGCGGAACGGATCGGCATGAAACGCCCGGAGGGCGGCCCGGTTCAAGCGCTTTCGAGCGGTCGTGGTTGCCCCGGGCGCGGCCGGAGCCCACCCCGGGCCCCCCGGCCCCGCGCCGGGACCCCCGGCAGCCGCCCGCCGCCCGGGGGGGAGCCGGCGAGCGCGGCCTCGGCCAGGGCGGAGGCCCCACGGCGGGCGCCGGTTCTGGGCTCCGCGGGCTTGCCGACCGCGCCCGCCTGGGGCCAGCTCGCCGGTGCGTGCGCGTTGCGCAGGCCGCGTTGCGCAGGCCGCGTTGCGCAGACCGCGTTGCTCAGGCCGCGCGCAGCCCCGGCGGCTCAGGCTTCCGCCGGCGGCTTGAGCCGCACCGCGGTGCCATAGGCCAGCAGCTCGGCGACTCCCGAGCTGATCTCGCAGGTCTGGAAGCGCACGCCGATGATCGCGTCGGCCCCGCGGGCCTGGGCCTCGGCCACCATGCGGTCGAGGGCCTGCTCGCGCACCTCGGCCAGCAGCTTGGTGTAGTCCTCGAGCTCGCCCCCGGTGACCTTGCGCACGAAGGCCCACAGGTCGCGGCCGATGTGCAGCGAACGCACCGCATTGCCGCGCACCAAGCCGAGCACCCGCTCGACTTCGCGGCCGGGGACGTCACCGAGGGTCGACAGGATCGCAGAGTGCATTCCGGGGCTTTGTGGGTGCGGGGCGGGCTTTGGTGAGCGGCCACAGCGGGCGCCTGGCGGCGCCAGCGTATCGGCCCTGGCGGGGGGCTATTTTGCAGTTTTCGGGAGCCTCTCAGGGCCGCCCCCGACCCGCGTCGGACCGCGTGCGCGGGAACCGGTCCGCGGGGGGCCGCTGCAGACCGGGCCCGGCGCCGGGGGACAAGCCGCGGGCGCTCCCGCACCGAGCCGGCCGCGGGGGCCTCGCAGGCCCGCGGACTCAACGCTTCACGTGGATATAGGGATCGTAGGGCAGCTCGCGCAGCCGTTGGCGGACCGCGGCCCAGAGCAGCAGCAGGAAACCGAGGCTCAGACAGAACAGGCCCGGCCGGATCAGCAGCGCTCGGCCGGTGAAGGCGGCCAACAGGTACCCCGAGGCCCCCAGGGTGGCGCCGCCGAAGAACAGCAGCGTGCCGAGGCGCTTGAGCCAGCGCTGGCGCGGCTCCGCGGCCAAGCGCGCCCATTCCGCATCGATCGGTTCGGGCGGAGCCTGGCGGCGGGCCAAAAGATCGAGCTTGATCAGTTCGCTGACCTCGCGGGCCAGCTCGGGCTCCGCCATCAGGCGGCGTTCGAACTCGGCCAGCCGGGCCCCGGAAAGCTCGCCGTCCGCGTAGGCCATGGCCAGGAGCTCGCGTTCGCTCGGTTCGGGATCGGGTCGCGCGGGGGAGTCCATCAGCGGCTGCGGGCGAGGCGCGGGAAGCGCGGGCTCGTGGTTCCGTCGTCGAGGTCCTCGATCGCCAGGCTGGCGAGCAGCGGGCGCAGGCGATCGCGCAGGCGGCGGCGGGCGTGGAAAAGGCGCGACATCACGGTGCCCTCGGGCAGTCCCAGGGCCGCGGCGATCTCGCCGTAGGAAAGATCGTCGAAATGCCGCAGGGCCAGCACCTCGCGGTCCGCGGCGGAGAGCTGGGCGAAGGCGGCTTGGAAGGTCGCTTGGACCTCGCCCTGCACCAGTTCGCTGCCCACGGGTTCGTCGCGGCTTTGGGGTTCCAGGGCGGGCAGCTCCTCGTCCTCATCCCCGTCCAGGGAAACGGGCCCGGCGCCGCGGCGCTTGCGCAGGAAGCTGATGCAGGTGTTCTTCAGGATGCGATGGAACCAGGGCAGGAACGGTTGGCTCTCGTCGAAGCTCCCGCGCGAGCGGTAGATCTTGAGGAAGGCTTCCTGGGCCAGGTCCATGGCGTCGTCCCGGGAGCCGACCAGGCCGTAGGCCACGCGGAAGGCCCGGGCCCTCAGGCTTTCCACCAACGCATCGAACGCGCGCGGGTCGCCGGCTTTGGCGGCGCGCATCAGGCGGTCGGTCTCGCCGTAGAGGGGGGGCTGCCCGTCGCTCATCGGGTGCGGAGGCCTACGGCGGGCGCCCGGGATGCTTCACGCTCGGCGGGGGAAAATTCCCGATTGGCCAGGGCCAGGGCCCAGGCGGCGGCGCGCCGGTTGGCCCCGGGGGGGCCCAGGCGCTCCGCCGCCTGCTCCAGGCCGGCCAGGGCGGCCGTGCGGGCCGGGCCGTCGTCCCAGAGCTGTTCCAGGGCCTGGCCGAGGGCCGCCAGGGGGGGCGCTCCGCGGAAGCCGAATTCGGGCAGCACCATCCGGCCCGCCAGCAGGTTGGTGATGCCGAAGCAGGGCACGCTCAAGGCCCGGCGGCCAAGCCACTCCTCGAAGGCCGACTCGACCCGGTACAGGACCAGCGCGGGGATGCGCTGGTGCAGAAGGTCCAGCAGCACGGTGCCGCTGACCGTGATCGCCGCGCGCGCCCCGGCCAGATGACCGTGCAGGTCTCCGAGCGCCAGGCGCGCCCAGTCCGCGGCCCCCTCCGCGCCCAGGATCGCCTCGATCTGCGGGCCCAGCTCGCGCCGCCCCTGGGCCACCAGAACTTCGATCCCGGGGTGACGGGCGCGCAGGGCCTTGGCCAGCGACAATTGGACCGGCAGGTGGCGCGCGATCACCGAGCGGCGGCTGCCCGGCAGCAGCACCAGGCGCGGCCGGCTGGGCGCGGGCTGACGCTCCGGGAGCTCGTCGAGGATCGGGTGCCCGACGTGGCGCGTGCGCACGCCGCGGGCGGCGAACCAGGCCGGCTCGAAGGGCAGCAGCGTCAGGGTCAGGTCGACGCGCCGCGCCCAGGCGGCGCTGCGCCAGGGGGCCCAGGCCCAATGCTGCGGCGCCACGAACTGCAGCGTGGGCACGCCGCAGCGCTTGGCCATGCCCGCCAGGGGGCCGTGGAGCGCGGGGGAGTCCACGCCGATGCACAGGTCGACCCGTTCGCGCTGAAGGGTCGCCGCGGCGCTCTCCAACAGCCGCAGGTAGTAGGGCAGGGCCTTGGCCACTCCGAATCCCATGGAGGCGCGGGCCACCGGGTCGCCCACCCGGGTCACGCCCGCTTCCCCCAGGCGCGCTCCGCCCAGCCCGAACCAGCGCGGCCGCGGCCATCCAGCCGCCGCGAGCTCGGCTTCGATGGCCCGCAGCAGGTACAGCCCGTGGTGCTCTCCGGAGGCCTCGGCGCAGGAGAGGAACAGGGTCAGAACGCGGGGTGTTCCGAAGGCCGTCGGCGGCGGGTCCATGGGCGCCGGCGGGGCCGTCCACAGGGACCGAAACTCCGCCAGGCGCCGATCGCGGGCCAGGGCGTCCCCAAGCAGCCGCGCCGGCAACAGGACCGCCTGGCCCAGGGTCTCCACGAGGGCGGTGAGCAGGTTGGCGCGCGGGCTTGGGCCCACAGGGCGGGGGAGGCTGGCCATCGGAGCGGGCGAGGCCGCAGAGACTAGAGTCCCCGGCTTCCCCGCGGCCGCGGGACCCCCGCGGATTCCCCCCGCCGCGCCCCCCGGCCCGGAGCAGCCGCCCGCCGCGGACCCGCAGCGCTTGCGTCCACCCCGCGGGACTTCGGTCGGCGCACGGCGTCGGGCGGGCCGGCCCGCGCCCACGCTCGCCCCTCCAGCCGGCACGGGGCGCGGCGGCCGCCGGCCCCCGGGGGGCTGACCGCGGGCGCGAGCGCCGAGGGGGCTGCCGCCCCGGGCGGGCCCCGATCCGCCCCAGGCCCGGGCGCAGACTGCGCCCCGCCTTGGACAGGTCGGTAGGGCGGCTCGGGCGCAGCCCGAGTCGACTTCGCTCTCAGACCGTCAATGGGGCAGACGCCGGGCGAAGGCCCGTTCCGCCGCGATCAGGCACAGCAGGCAGAAGGCGGCCAGCCCGATCACCACCGGGGCGTCCAGGGCGGCCTGCTGCTCGATGCGCCGGAAAGTCCACACGTCCGCCAGGCGGAACACGCTCCAGCGCGTGGCGGTCTCGACCAGGTACAGCGAGAATTGCACCATGCCCAGGGCCAACAGGATCCCGGCGATGCGGCCGGGACGCTGGGCCAGGGTCGAGCACAGAAAGGCCAGGCTGAAAACCGCCGCCAGGAACAGGCTCTGGTGCAGGGCCGAGAGAGCCAGCAGCCAGGCCGGGAAATCGCCGGGGATGTCCCACAGGGCCATCAGGGGATCGATCGCGAAGGTGGTGGCGAAGGTCGGCAGGGCCAGGGCCAGCACGCCGGCGGCGTAGCGCTCGAGCAGCACGCTGCGCCGCGAGCGCGGGCGCGCCAGCACGATCTCGAGCGTGCGTCGTTCGCTCTCGCCGGCCACCGCGAAGGCGCCGAAAACCACCGCGGCGACGCAGCCGATCGTGTTGCAGCCCTTGAACAGGTGCTGACCGGACATGTACGCCCACAGGCCGCCCGCTTCGAGTTCATCGAGCAGGGAGCGCAGCACCGGCAGGGGGGCCAGTTTCTTGATGCCGCCGATGTTCTCGGCGTAGGTCGGGAAATAGGCCACGGCCAGGGCCAGGGCCAAGCCGAGCACCAGGCACAGGCCCAGCGCGCGATACCACAGGGATCTCCACGGGTGCGGCATGGGCGCTTCAGAGCCCCTCCACGCCGTACAGGTCGCGGTACAGGTCGGGCAGCGACAGCTGTCCGTAGTCGATGCGTTCGGGTTTGGGCAAGGCGGGATCGGCGGCCCAATCGGCCAGCAGCGGGCGCGGATCGGCCCGCTCGAGCTCGATCGTCAGCCGTCCGGCGCGGGTCTGCACGCTGCGGGCCCGCCCCGCGATCCGGGCGGCCACGCGCTGCGCGTCCTCCGGCGACGCAAAGGAGAGCCGCAGCAGGCGCTTTGAGCGCTCGGCCAGCTCGGCCGCACGTTCGTCCGCGATCAGCCGCCCGGCGTTGAGGAACAGCAGGCGCTCGCAGGCGCGGTCGACCTCGCCCAGGTGGTGCGAGGACAGCAGCAAAGTGCGCTCCGCTCGCCGGTCCTCCTCGAGGATGCTGAGCACCTCGCCGCGTTTGGTCGGATCGAGGCCTTCCGTGGGTTCGTCCAGGATCCGCACCGCAACCTGCGGCGCCATGGCCGCCGCGAACATCAACTGGCGCTTCATCCCATGGCTGTAGGCCCGCAGCAGACGCGACCCGGGCAGGCCCAGCCGTTCCATCAGGCGCCGGCCGATCAGGCGCGCCTCCCGGCCGCGGCCTTCCAGGAACCAATCGAGGTGGGCGTGGCCGCTGAGCTCCGGGTAGCAGGCGATCTCCCCGGGCGCGAAGGCGGTCCGCTGCCGCACCGCCAGGCCATCCCCGACCAGCTCGGCCCCGCCCACCCAGGCCTGGCCCGCGCTCGGTCTCAGCAGCCCGACCAGCAGCCGCAGCAGGGTCGATTTGCCGCTGCCGTTGGGGCCGACCAGGCCCACGATCGCGCCCGGTTCGAGCTCGAGGTCGAGCGGGTGCAGGGCGCGCTGGGCGCCGAAGTCCCGGCACAGCCCACGGATCGAGATGCCGGCGTGGGGGGGGGTGACGCGGGGCATCGCAGGAATTCGCAGGGATCGCCTGGCGCCCGGGCTTGAAGCCCGGCGCGGGGCATCCGAGACTGCGGCCCGGATGGCCATGGATCAAGCCTGCGCAGCGGTGCAGCGGGAAGCTGTTCTCAAACGGGACCTGTTCGGAGCGGTCGAATTGTGGAGCACCGCGCAGGGCGAGCGTTTCGTGTTGCGCCGGCCGCTGGCGGCCGGCGAAGCGCAGGCCTCTGGCGTGCCGGCGATCCTGCGCTCACCGGGGCGCTGGCTGGGGGCCCTGCTCGCCCGCCGCGAGCGGCGCACGCTGGAAAGGCTGGCCCTTTGCCTGGTCCGCGATCCGGCCTTGGCCCTGCGCCTGGCCGGCCGGGTCCCCCAGGCCGTTCCCGAGGCCTGGATCCGCGGCGCCCGCTCCGTCCTGGAAGCGCCGCGCTCGCCCGGGGCGCCGTCCCCAGCCCGCCCCGGCCTGCTGCGGGGCGAGTGGGTCGGGCGCAGCTATCTGCCCGGGGCAACCCTGGACCGTTCACCGCTGCTCTCGCGGCGCTATTTCGAGCTCCTCGAGGGACTGCTGGCCGAGCTGCACGCGCTGGGCTTGCGCCACAACGACCTGCACAAGGAGCAGAACCTGTTGGTGCTTCCCGACGGCAGCCCGGCCCTGATCGATTTCCAGCTCGCCAGCTGGCACCCGCGCCCGGGCCGCGGCGCGCGCATCCGCGCCGCGGAGGACCTGCGCCACGTGCGCAAGATCGCGCGCCGCTACCTCGCCCGCGATCCGAACCGGATCGGCGCGTTGCCGCCGCCCGGGCGCCGCTCGCTGTTGGCGGCGGCCTGGCTGCGCTGCGGCAAGCCGATCTACAAGCTGATCACGCGCGGGCTGCTCGGGTGGCGCGATGGGGAGCGCGGTCGCGCGCCCGATGCGGCCTTTCCGCGCTGGGTCGATTGAGGGGCGGCAGGGGTGCCAGCCGGGTGGGGCGGGCTGCTCCGGCCGAGGCTCGAGCCCGCTTTCCGCAGGCCTGCGGCCGCGCCGCGGATGGCCGGCGGATGGGCGCCTTCGACCCCGGAGCCGGGGGCCCCGAGCGCCGGCCAGCGTCCGCCGGGTCGTGTTCGCCGGGTCGCGGTCACGGGAGCCTCGGCGCTGCGGCGCGGGCCGCAGCCGCGCCTGCTTGCTCAGGGGCGCTGCAGGAAGGTCGCGCTCAAGAAGTTGCCCAGCAGCTCGGCGCCGAACTGGCTGGCGATCGACTCGGGATGAAACTGCACGCCCTCGAGCGGCAGCGTGCGGTGCCGTAGCCCCATGCACAAGCCCGCCTCGGGGCCCGCGGCGATCCAGGCGGTGCGCTCGAGGGGCGGCTCGGGGACCGGTCCCACCAGGGCTAGGGAGTGGTAGCGAGCCGCCAGGAAGCCGTTCGGAAGCCCCCGCAGCACCCCCTGGCCCCGGTGCTCGATCGGGCTGGTCTCCCCGTGCACGGCCCGCGCTGCCCGGCCCACCCGGCCCCCAAAGGCCAGCGCCAGGGCTTGGTGCCCCAGGCAGACCCCGAGGATCGGCCAGCGGCCGCCGCGCAGCAGCTCCAGGGCCAGCAGCGCCCGCTCCGGGGGCCCCGGCCCCGGGCCCAGCAGGATGCGCTCCGGGGCCAGCGCCTCGACGGCGGAGACGGTCAGCGCGGTCGCCGGTTCCACGCGTACCTCGGCCCCCAGGCTCCACAGGGCCTGGGCCAGGTTGAAGGTGAACGAGTCCTGGTGGTCGATCAGCAGCAGCACGGGCTTGGCGGGCGGGCCGGGTGGTCCCTATCGTGCCAGGATGGAGATCGTGATCGTCGGAGCCGGCGAGGTCGGACTGTACCTGGCCGACATCCTCTCGCGCGAGGGGCACGGCGTCTCCGTGATCGATCCGGACCCCGACAAGATCGCCCGGCTGCGGGAGAGCATGGACGTCCAGGCCGTCGAGGGCGACGGCACCAAGGCCGCGGTGCTGAACGAGGCCGGGGCCCCGAAGTGCGACCTGTTCGTGGCCGTCACCGACAACGACCATGTCAACATGCTGGGCTGCTCCCTGGCCCGCGCGCTGGGGGCCCGGCGGGTGATCCTGCGGCTCAAGGACACCAGCCGCATGTCCGGCTATCACTTCTTCTACAAGCGCACCCTGGGCTACGACGCGGTGCTCTCGATCGACGAGCTGGCCACCGAGGAGGTCCTGGCCACCGTGCGCGAGCAGCACGCGCTCGAGGTCGAATCCTTCGCCGACGGGCGCGTCCAACTGCGCCGGCTGCGGATCCGCGCCCGCAGCCAGCTCACCAGCGACACCCTGGCCAACCTGGAGCTGCCCAGCGGCATGCTGGTGGCGGCCATCAGCCGGGGCGAGCAGTTCTTCGTGGCCCATGGCTCCGACCGCCTCGAGATCGGCGATCAGGTCTATCTGATCGGACGCACCACCGACCTGGACCAGTTCGAGGTGCTCTCCGGGGCCCAGCGCCTGGGGCGGCGCTCGGTGGTGATCATGGGCGGGGGGCGCATCGGCCAATCCCTGGCCACCCGGCTGGCCGAGATCCCGGGCATCGCGGTGCGGATCCTGGAGCGCGACCCGGCCCAGGCGCGCCGCATCGCCGGCCAATTCTCGGGCAAGGTGATGGTGCTGGTGGGGGATGCGACCGACGTCGACCTGCTGACCGAGGAGCGCATCGACGAGGTCAACACCTTCATCGCCACGACCGGCGACGACGAGGAGAACATCATCGCTTGCCACCTGGCCTCGACCCTCGGGGCCGAGCGCACCGTGGCCCTGCTCGACAAGGCCTCCTACCGCAAGATCTTCGACAGCCTGCACATCGACAAGGCCATCGCCCCGCGCCTGTTGGTCGCCAAGCGCATCCTGCGCTTCGTGCGCACCACCTCGATCGCGTCGATCGCCGTGGTCGCCGAGGGCCGCGCCGAGGTGCTCGAACTGGTGGCGCGCTTCGAGCGCGGCAAGAGCGAGCGGCGCGTGCGCTCCCTGGGGTTGCCGCGGGGCGCGGTGATCGCGGCCGTGGTCCAGGGCGAGGAGGTGATCATCCCCCACGGGGATACGCTGGTGCGCGCCGGCGATCGGGTGATCTTGTTCGCCCTGCCCGACAGCGTCGACGAGATCGAAGGCGTCTTCGCGGCCGGGGAGTCCGCCAACGGAGCCTGAGCGGGGCCGCCGCCGGGAACACGGAGCCATGAATCTGCGCGCGGTGCTGTGGCTCCTGGGCCGGGTGATCCTGGTGCTGGCGGTCTTCGAACTGGTGCCTGCCCTGGTGGCGCTGTTCAACGGCGAGCGCGAGGACGCCCTGGGGTTCCTGCTCAGCGCCCTGGCATCGGCGGTCGCGGGGCAGCTGCTGTGCTTCCGCAATCGGCGCGCGACCCTGACCGCCGAGGGTCGGCCGGATTTCTTCCGCCGCGAAGGCCTGGCCGCGGTGGGGCTGGCTTGGATCGCGATCCCGATCTTCGGCGCCCTGCCCTACCTGATCACGGCCGAGATCGCCTCCCCCGTGGACGCGCTGTTCGAGTCGACCTCCGGTTTCACCACCACGGGCGCCAGCATCCTCCAGCCGAGCCAGATCGATGCCCTGCCGGCCGGCGTGGCCTTCTACCGCAACTTCACCAATTGGCTGGGGGGCATCGGCATCGTGCTGGTGTTCGTGCTGCTGTTTCCCACCGGCGGCCGCAGCCTGTTCCGGTCCGAGGTCCCCGGCATCTCCCGGGAAGCGGGGGCCCGGCGCGTGCGCGACAGCGCCTTCGGGCTGGTCAAGATCTACTGCGCGCTGACCGGCATTCTGGTCGCTTGCCTGCTGCTGGCGGGCCTGTCCACCTACGAGGCCGTGGTGCATGCCTTTGCCACCATCGCCACCGGCGGCTTCTCGAGCCACGGCGCCAGCATCGCCCACTTCGGCTCCTGGACGGTCGAAGCGATCCTGGCCCTGTTCATGTTCCTGTCCGGGATCAACTTCGCCCTCTATGATCCGTTCCTGAACGGGCGCTGGTCGGCCGGCTTTCGACAACTGTGGCGCTCGACCGAGACGCGCGTGTATGCGGCCATCACCCTGAGCCTGGTGGGCATGATCGCCTTCGTGCTTTGGTTCTGGGGCGGATCCAACGGCCTGCCACCGGCCCCGGCCTATGCCGAGGGCGGCACGCAGCTGCCGGACTACTCTTCGCTAGGCCAGGCCCTGCGCGATTCCCTGTTCTCGGTCGTGACCGTCCAGACCACCACCGGCTTCGCTACCGCCGACTTCAATGTTTGGCCGGAGTTCTGCCGCTTGGCGTTGATGCTGGCCGGCCTGGTCGGAGGGTGCGCCGGATCGACCAGCGGAGGTCTCAAGGCGATTCGCCTGGCGATCGTGGTGCGCTCGGCCCTGCTGGTGGTGCAGCGCTTCGCGCGGCCCCGGGCGGTGCAGGGTGTGCGCCTCGATGGCTTCTTGGTGGAGGATGGGCTGGTGGCCGCGACCACCGCCTTCTTCGGTCTCTATTGCCTGGTGCTGGCCATCAGCAGCTTGGCCCTGGCCGCGATGGGGCTCGAGTTGGTCGAGGCCACCAGCGGCGCGGTGGCTTGCCTCAGCAACGTTGGCCCAGCCCTGGGTACGCTCGGACCGGCAGGGGCCTTCTCCGATGTGCCCACCCTGGGGAAGCTGCTCTTCTCCCTGCTGATGGTCCTCGGGCGGCTCGAGTTCTACGCCATCGTGGTGCTGCTCGTGCCGCGCTTCTGGCGCTCCTGAGATCCCGCCTGCACCGCAGCGCTGCGCCTGCGCTCCGCCCGAGGGCAGCTGTGGCTCCCGCTGTCGACGGGTCGCTGCCCAGGCTCGAGCGCGCCGAGCACCCGCGCCCCCGCCCGCTGGGTCCGTCGACGAAGCTGGAGCGCCTGTGCGAGTCCCTTCGGGCCGCAATACCGTGGAGCTCCACTCCGTCCCGCCGAGCGCCGGGCGGCGGGACCCCGCACAGCCCACGCCGTCAGCGCAGGTCCCGGCGCGTGGGGGCCGGGAAGCGGCGCGGGGCCTCGCGCCGGTGGGCCGGCAGGCGCCACAGGTCCCGCGGGCCGACCGCGGTCAGGTACTCCCGCGGCGGCTCACCGGCAGCCCCGCTCAGGGCCAGGTGCCCCGAGACCAGCCCCAGGAGTCGCCAGGGGGTGCCGGGTTCGCGCAGATAGACCCCGGCGCCGATCTGGTCGCTCGGCAGGCGAAAGCCCTCGGGCACATCCAGCAGCAAGCCTTCCACGCGGGGATCCGCGGCGATGCGGCCCTGCGTGCTCCAGGGCCCCTTGGGGCCGCGGCCCCGGATCTGCACCGGGGTGCCCGGGGCCGGGTTGGCGAAGGACAGCTGGACCGCGGGCAGCTCCAGCCCGGGCTCGGCCAGGTACAGGCCCGCTCCCAGGGGCTCGATCAGGATCGGCTCGATCGAGGGCCCATCGCCGAAGAACGCCACCAGCTCGGCCTTGCCCGTGTGCCCCTTCTGGCCCAGGAAGACCACGCCGTAATCCGTGGACACGCCGAGTTCCTGGCCGCCTGCGGTCTCGATCACCACGGTCGGTTCGACCAGGTTCGGATAGCTGCGGCAAGCACAGAGGCCGGCCAGCAGGCCGACGGCGAGCATGGGTCTCACGGAAGCGAGGCGCGCTGGGGTCTGGCTCGGTGTGGGGCTGCGGCGGCGGGTCCGATGGGGCCTCCGCGCGCCAGGACACAGCGTAGCGCCAGGGGCGCGCTTCCGGCGGGCTCAGCAGGGCCCTGTCGCAAGCGCGCCCTCTCCCTGGAACGGGCGCCGTGCAGCGCACGGAGCTTGGGCGGAGTTCGGGGGCGGGCGCCCGTCCCGCTGGGCCCCTGGGGGCTGCGGGGGGGCGGCCCGGCGGCGCGCGGGCCGCGCCGCGCCCGCTGGCCGCCGGCGGAGCCGGTGGAGCCGGTGGAGCCGGTGGAGCCGGTGGAGCCGGCGGGCGGAAAGGAACCGGCTGCGGCGCGAGACGCGGGGCGCCGGCTCGGATCCCGGGGCGGCAGGGCAGCCGTCAGGGGCTCTTCGGCGGGCGCGGCTTCACTCCGTGTAGCGGATCCAGCACTCCTCGAGTTCGTTCCAGTCCACCCCCTTGAAGGCGGCGTCGACCGCCTTGTTGAGGTTCCCGGTGCTGGCCAGGGTGTAGAGGTAGGTGTCGAGGATCCCATCCCAGGCGGGATTCCAGCCCTTGGGTTTGCCCTTGCCGTGGCGCAGGAAGAAAATCAGCGACCAACCCTGGGCATAGTTGTTGCCGCCGGAGGCTCCCAGGTCGTTGGAGCCGTAGTACTGGCTTTGGCTCCAGCGCACGAACTGCTTGAGCGGCACGTAGTTGTCCTGCCGCAGGATTTCCTTGATCGTGCCCGTGCGCCAGTCGAAGGGCTGCAGCTGGAACTTCTTGCGCTTGATGTCGAAGCGGTAGCCAGAGTAGAAGTCCCCGGTGCCCTCGTTGTACCAGGAGTGGGGGGCCAGGCTGCCGTAGAAGTAGTAGATGTACTGGTGGAAGGCTTCGTGGTTCAGCACCGCGTAGGTGTTCTCGCGGCCGCCCCCTTGGCGGTCGTCGTAGAGCACCAGCTCCTTGTGGTAGCTGCTCCAATAGCCCGCGGAACCTCCCGGGCCACCATAGCTGTAGTACATGTCCTCGTCCTTGCAGATCCGCACCACGCTGGTGCGCGACAGGTCGAGGTGCTTCTTGCCGGCGACCGTGCCCTCTTCTTCCTCCTCAGTCTGGGGACCTTCGGGGGCCTCCCCGTCCTGCTCATCGGCCTCGTCGTTGGTGCTGGGGCGCTCCGCTGCCTCGACCACCGAGCGGGCTTTCTCGGCGGGGTAGTCGCGCTCGTAGATCTCCCGGATGGCCTCCAAGCGCACGGCGATCTCCTCGACGAAGCGCTTGTCGTCGGAGTCGGTCAGGATGAAGTAGTTCTCGGTCTCCAGCAGCCACCAGCCGGGCATGCTGGCGATGCTCTGCTCCAGTTCGCGGCGCTTTTGCCCGCGCAGGTCGCCCTTGGCGATCTCCGGCCCGGCTTCGATCGCGTCCTTGCGGATCAGGTCGAAGCTGCGCGCCATTTTGCGATAGGCCGACTCGTGCTTGTTCCAGTCCCCTTTTTCACCGGTGCAGTTGTAGACCAGCGCCACATGCCGGCCGGGCGCGACCTCGTACAGCGCCGCATACACGCGCACCTCGAGCGGTTCCTTCTTGCCGGGAATCGTCCCGTAGCGCCCGCTGTAGAACCACTCCTCCGCATCCATGCCGGCGATGCGCAGGGGATGGGTCTCGATGCGCTCCCAGCGATCGCCCTGCAGCATGTTGTCCTCGAGCCACTGCTCGAAAGCCGCCTGCACCGTGATCGATTCGCCATCGATCTCGGCGCGCTCCTCTTCGGGCAGTTCTTCGAGGGACTTCTTGCCGCGCCGGCGCAGCTCGCGCTCGACCCGTTCGGATTCCAGTTCCGCGATGTCCAGGGACAGGATCCAGTTGAAGACGTAGAAGCGGTTGTCGCCGCCGATCGGCAGGTAATCCCGTCCGGTGGGCACGTACTTGGCCAGCATCACGTCGTCGCCGGGCTGGGGCGGGACGTAGGTCCAGTCCTTGGGCGAGCGGACCCGGAATCCCAGTTCTTGGACCTCTTCGTACCACTCCCCGGCCGTCGGCTTCTGGGCCAGGGCGGGGGCGGCTCCGAGGGCCGAGGCGATCCACAGGGCCAGCAGGCACCGCAGGAGAGGCCAGCGATGGTCGGAGGTCGAGCGGGGCTGGAAGGCGGAAATCATGGGCGCGCGAGCGGGGTGCAGGGCCGGTGCGAGCCGGCGTTTCGCTGGACCGAGCCTAGGGAGAAACGGCGGGATCGGAGGTTTAGGGCCTCGATCTCGTCGATTTTTTACGCAGCGGTGCCGGTCCTGGGCCCCGGGGGGCCGCGGGGTCCGCGGGGGCCCGCGGGGGCCGCCGCGAGCACCCGTCTTCGCAGGGGAGGGGCCGATCATTTTCGTTTGGAGCTCCGCCGGGCTGGAGCGCCCCGCGGGCGGGCCGCTTTCCGCCCCCGCGCCCACGGGGGGGCGGGCCGTCTCGGCGCGCTGGCCTGGCCGCGATCCGCGGGCTCCCCGCGCGCCAAGCGGGGGCCGGCGCCGCCCGGCCGGCGTTTGGGCCTCGCTCTGGCCGCCGGCTGGCGGCGCCCTGGATCGCTCGGCGCCGGGGAAGGCCGTGCTCCGGATGGAACTCCGCCCCAACGCCCGCTCCGCACCGGGCGTAGGCCCCGGATCCCCGGCGGATCCCCGCAGGACCCGGCGCGGCTATCCTGCGACCGCAAGCGCGGCGCATCGATTCCGAAAAAATCCCCCCGGGCGGGGTCTGTCTCCGCCCAGCCGCCACGGCGTCCCCACGTTCCCCAGCCTTCCCTCGGATGCGTTCCAAGCTGCTGCCCTTGCTGGCCGTCCCGCTGCTCGCCATCGGTATGTTTCTGGCGCTCCGGACCGACCAGGAAGGGGACCCGTCGGCGGCGGCGGCCAGCGCCGCGGCGCATGCTCCGCGGGAAGCGGAAGCCACGGCGGCGGCCCTGCGCGCGGCTGCGGATGCGTCCGCCTCGGAGTCCGGCGCCCGCAGCGCGGCGGCCCCGCTGCCCCCCGAGGAGCGCTCCTCGACCGCCTCCCTGTCGGCCGCTGTCTCCGTGCCGAGCGCGGTGCGGCAACGCCTGCGGGGCCGGATCGTGGACGCCGCGGGCGGCCCGATCCCCGGGGCCGCGGTGCGCCTCGCAGAGCCCAGCTTGCCCCTGCTCCAGGGGGCCGCCGAGCCCGATCGGGAGCCCGTGCTCACGGCCGCTGACGGGCGATTCGAACTGCCCATCCAGCGGCCTGCGGCGGCCGAGAACGCGCGACGCTTCGGGGTCGGCCCGAACCTGAGCGTGCGTGCGGCGGGCTTCGCTCCCCTGCGCCAGCCGATCGATATCCCGCCCTCCGGCGACCTGGATCTGGGCGACCTGGCCCTCGGCACCGGGCTGATCCTGAGCGGGCGTGTGGTCGATGCCGACGGACAGCCCGTGCAGGGTGCCAAGCTCTTCGTGCGCAGCGACGATGGGGAAGCGGTCTTCTTGTTCGGCCCCAACGGAACAAGCCCCGATGCGGTCACCGAGGCCAACGGGACTTTCCGCTTCGATGCGCTCGCCTTCGCCCCATGGTCGATCGGCGTCGAGCACCCCAGCCATCCGGACAAGGAGTTCCGCGGCGGGGTGCCGGAGCAGGGCCGTGAGAGCAGCGGCGTCGTGCTCCAGCTGGACCGTCCGGCCAGCATCGGCGGCGTGGTGCGCAGCCTGCCGAGCTCCGGCGCAGCCTATGAAGTCCGCGCCCGGCGCGCCGCGGGCGAGAACGGGTTCTTCCTGGGACTGCCTGAGCGCAAGGCAGCGGTGGGAGCTGGCGGGCGCTTCCGCCTGGAGGGGCTCGCGAGCGGCGAGAGCTACACCCTGACCCTCGGACCGGTCCCGAAGGACCCCGAGCTGGGGCGCTTCGACTTCGAGGCCATGGCCCGTTCGCTCTCGCGGCCGGTCGTCGCCCTGGCGGGCAGCGAAGGCGTCGAGCTGGTCTACCAGGAGGGCAGCCGCCTGTGCTTCCAGGTGGTGGATGACCAAAGCGGCGAGCCGCTCGAGCAGTTCGAAGCCCAGGTGCGGCTCGGCTTCAGCCAGGAGTCCCTGGGCGACAAGGGACAGCGCTTCGAAGCGGGGCGGGCCTGCTTCGAAGACCTGCGCCCCCCCGAGGGCAGCCAGGCGGCCTTCGCGCCGCCCCCGTCGCTGAGCCTGCGCGCCAGCGGCTACGGGGACCTGACCGTGCCGCTGCCGCCGGTCGTGGTGGGCACGCCCATCGACCTGGGCGTGGTGCGACTGCGGCCCGTGCCGCGGCTGACCGTGCGCGTGGTCGACGACCAAAGCGGGGCCCCTGTCGCGGGGGCCCGGGTGACCCTGCTCCCGGATGGGGGAGCGGCGGATGGCGCGGTGGTCATCGCGAGTGCTCTCTCCTCCGAGGAGGAAGGGATCAGCAGCGCCTTCACGTCGGAGGTGACCCCGCAGTCGGGCACCACCGACAGCCTGGGATCGGTGGCCTTCAACACCTTCGCCGGCCGGCCGGCGACCCTCGAGGTCGAGCCCGAGGGCTATGCGCGCCTGGTCCGCACGGGTCTGGAACTGGACACCGAGAAGCCCAGCGAGATCGAGCTCAGGCTCCTGCGCGGCGGCAGCGTGCGGGTCCTGGTCCGCGACAGCGCGGGACAGCCCTTGCCCGGGGCCAGGGTCCGGTGCCGTCCCGAGCGGCCTTCCAGCGGCCAGTCAGAGTCGTTCATGGATCCCTTCGGGGACTTCGACAGCCAGACCAGCGATGAGCTCGGGCAGTCGCTCTTCGAACACGTGCCGGCGGGCCCGCACCGCTTCTGGATCGAGCCCCCGCGGTCCGCCGCGGACGGGCCCATGTTCGTGGTCTTCGAAGGGCCGGAACAGGAGACCCGCGGCGAGGTGCTCGCCGTGGCAGAAGGCGAGCTCGCCGAGCTGGTGCTGGTCGCGGCGCCGCAGGCCGAATTGCGCGGGCGGATCCTCGAATCCGGCTCCGTCCTTGCCGGGGCGAGCGTGTCCCTGCGCAAGTCCGACGAGTCCCCTGAGCCCTGGATGATGGGCGGGCCGATGGCGCGCTGCGACGGCGACGGTCGCTACCGGTTGGAGCGGATCGAGCCGGGCGAGTACACCGCGGTGATCCGGGCGCCCTCCCGCGCCGGCCCCCATGAGGTCGCCGTGCGCATCGAGCCCGGGGAGAACCGCCTGGACCTGGACCTGGGCGTCGCCATCCTCGAAGGGCGTGTCCTCGGCCCCGAAGGCCGTCCCCTCGCCGGGATTCCGGTCAAGGCCGAGGTGATCGCGGCGGACTCCGCTGGGGGGGCCGTGTTCGCGGCCGGCCTCGCCAGTTACGGCGGCGGGGTGTCGGTCGTCAGCCTGGGGGGGGAGCGGGCCGAAGCGATGACCACCGACGCGGAAGGACGCTATCGCCTGCGCGGGGTCAGCGCGGGACGGGAGCTGCGGGTGGTGGCCGAGCCCGGGCCCAAGCTGCCCCTGGCCCAAGCCGCACGCAGCGAGCCCCTGCGGGTCGGCGAAGGGGAGACGCGCACCGTGCCCGACCTGACCCTGGAGCTGGGCGGAGAGCTGATCGTCAAGCTGGTGGGCTCCGATGGCCAGCCCGTGTTCCCGGCCTGGGTGATCGCCCGGCGGGATGGTCCGCAAGGGGCCGGCGAGCCTCGCTTCCAACCCGCGGACGAGCAGGGGCAGGCACGCCTGACCAGCCTGGACGCGGGCCGCTGGATCATCTCCGGACAGCGGCTGAGCCAAGGCCCCACGAAGCCGGTCGAAAAGGAGTTCGAGGTCGTCGTCGGCGAGGTGCGGGAGGCCCGCATCGAACTGCCGTGACCGATCCGGGGCGGGCGCGGGG
>ERZ1066133.262-NODE-262-length-28082-cov-8.858993_pt1 | contig 28082 bp, 17 predicted proteins | sample MGYA00382780_ERZ1066133 | MGnify/ENA primary metagenome ERZ1066133 (study PRJEB33369, sample SAMEA5778363) | biofilm metagenome | biome: Industrial cooling water; feature: Water cooling tower basin; material: Biofilm | place: United Arab Emirates | collected... | reverse complement strand
GTTGTCGGCGGAACGCAAGCGGCGGTGCGGGAGGGGCTTGCGAGCGATGTTGCGGTTGATGGCGAAATCCGCGGGGTGGGGCGGTTGGCGGTCGCCTTTTTGGCGCGGGGGGAGAGCGGGGCTAGTTGTGGGTGAGGGCGGCCTTAATGGCGGCGGCGGCTTCGGGGGAGTGGGCTTCGAGCTGGGTGCGGAGGAGGTCGGCGTAGCGGCCGCGGGCGGCGAGGAGGGAATCGTGGGTTCCGGTTTCGACGACGCGGCCGTGTTCGAGGACGACGATGAGGTCGGCGTTGCGGATGGTGCTGAGGCGGTGGGCGATGACGAAGCAGGTGCGGGACTGCATGAGCGAGGTGAGGCTGTGTTGGATGAGGGCTTCGCTCTGGGCGTCGAGGTTGCTGGTGGCTTCGTCGAGGATGAGGATGATGGGATCGGCGAAGAGGGCGCGGGCGATGGCGAGGCGTTGCTTCTGTCCGCCGCTGAGCCGCACGCCGCGTTCGCCGATGACGGTGTCGTAGCCGAACTCGAGTTGTTCGATGAACTCGGCGGCGTTGGCGGCTTCGGCGGCGGCGCGGACGCTGCGCATGACGGTGTCGCGTGAGGGGAGTCCGTCGTCTTCGCTATCGATGCGGCCGTAGGCGATGTTTTCGGCGACGCTGCCGTCGAAGAGGAAGACATCCTGTTCGACGATGCCGAGGAGGCGGCGGTAGTGACGGACGTCGATATCGCGGAGGTCGATGCCGTCGAGGAGGATGCGTCCTTTGGGGAGGGTGATTCCTTCGTCGGGTAGCGGGACTTCGGCGGGGTCGTAGAAGCGGGCGATGAGGTTGCAGAGGGTGGTTTTGCCGCTGCCGCTGGCGCCGACGAGGGCGACGGTGGTGCCGTGGGGCACGTCGAGGCTGATATCGCGGAGGACGGGTCGGAGGGCGGTGTGGTGTGGGGCGGTTTCTTCGACGGCACGGGCGCCTTTGACGCGTGTGGTGAGGGCGGGGTAGGCGAAGCTGACGTGCTGGAGGGTGATGTGTCCCTTGACGCGGGCGCGGTCGAGGGGTTTGCCGCGGGCTTCGTCCTGCTGGAACTCGCGGGGTTCGCTGAGGATATCGAGGATGCGGTCGAAGCCGGCGAGGTTGGTCTGGACGGCGGTGGCGGTGTTGGTGAGGGTTTCGAGTGGGCTGAGGAGCATGAGGAGGTAGCTGGTGAACATCATCACCTGGCCGATGGTGAGTTCGCCCTGGATGACCTGGGTTCCGCCGTAGATGAGGACACCGGTGGATGCGATGGGGATGAGCATCGACCAGAGGATTTCGAGGATGCGAGACCACCACCAGACGAGGATTTCCTGGCGGGACATGTAGTGACCGGCGCGGGTGAAGCGGCCGGACTCGGAGAGTTCGCGGGAGAAGCCGCGGACGACGCGCATGCCGCCGAAGGCCTCGGTGGTCTGGGCGTCGATGCCGGAGCGGGTGTTGCGGATGTCGCGGTAGACGGGGCGGATCTTTCCGATCCAGGTTTTGTGGCTGAGCCAGACGGCGGGGATGAGGAGGAGGCCGCCGACGAGCATGCGCCAATCGACGACGGCGAGGATGATGAGGGTTCCGATGAGCTGGACGACGGCGCGGGTGGGGTTGTAGATGAGGCTGAAGAGGAGTTCGGCGGAGGCGCCGGCGTCTTCGCGGAGGACGCTGACCATGCCGCCGGTCTTCATCTGCTGGACGCGGTGGAGCGGGAGGCGGACGGCGTGTTCGAAGACTTTCTTGCGGACGGCGGCCTGGACGCGTTTGGTGAGGCGGGTCATCTGCCAGCGGCCCCACATCCAGATGAGGACGCTGGCGCAGGAGATGAGGACCATGGCGGCGCCCATGACCCAGAGGAGGGCGGCGCGATCGTCGCGGGTGATGGCGGCGGGGTCGATGGAGACCCCCACTGTTTCGAGCCAGGGCTTGATGCGTGGGGAGATGCCGGCGGGGCCGGGGTTGTCGGTGACGATGTAGTCGATGGTGATCAGCGTGCTGGTGGGGAGCACGAGGCTGATGCAGGTGGCGACGGTGACGGTGGCGATTGCGAAGTAGACGGTGCGGTGGAAGGTCGCGATCTCGGCCCAGAAGAGGCGGAAGAGATCGAGGAAGCCGCGGGTGCGTTTGGATTTCTTCTCGCGTGCGCCGGCGGCCTCGGCGGAATCCAGCTTTGCCCAGGCGGGGTCTTTGCTTTTGGCGAGGTAGTCACGATATCGCGTGCGGCTGCTGCGCCGCTGGAACAGCATGGGTCACTTTAGGGGCGCGTGAGGGAGGCGCGGGGTGTGCGGCGGTGACTGGACCGGTTGTGACACCGGCGCGATACACCCCGCCCCGGCCTCGCCAAGCCTCGGCCACCCCCCCGCTTCGCGGGTTGGGGAGAGACGCTTACTTGCTCAGGACGCTTGCTTTGCCGCTGGTGTGGGTGGGGATGGCGTCGCCGGCAAGGTAGGCGCGGGCGGCTTTGGCTTCGTCGCTGTCGGCGGGGAACTTCACGTAGGCGTCGACGAACGCGAGGGTGGCGGAGGTGGTGACGGCGGCGACCATGGCGGGATCTTCGGGGTTCTCGCCGAGGAGAGCGGCGGCGGACTTGCTCTGGTAGGAGCTGTGGGTGGCGCCCTCGATCCAGAGGAGATAGGTGTGAGGCGCGCCTTTGGTGGCGGGTGCGTACTCGAAGGGGTGGCGGCGGGATTCGGGGGTGTCGTTGCCGGCCTTGGCGGTGTCGAGGGAGCCGGTGATGACGAGCATGGGCTTGGAGAGATCGGACCAACTGTTCTCGGTGAAGAGGCGTGAGCGGGTGCCTTGGCCGGAGATGACGACGGCGGCCTTGATGCGCGGGTCGGCGAAGCTTTGGGGGCCGCTGAGGATGCGGGTGCGGGCCTTGACGCCGAAGATGATCTGGGTGGTCATGGCGCCGGCGGAGTGGCCGGCCATGGCGATGGCGTCGCGGGAGATGGAGGCGGCGGCGTCGGGGAAGATTCTCTTTTCGATGAAGGGGAGTGCGTCGAGGATGCGTTTGACATCGTCGACGCGTTCGATGGGTTTGACGTTGCGGACGTAGGCGGCGGGGTTGGACACGATCTCGCGGCCGGCGTCCTCGCCCTGCTCGCGGCGGAGTTTGACGGAATCGGAGTGTGTGGGGAGGATGACGACGTAGCCGTGGGTGGCGAGGTGGTCGGTGAGTTCGGGGAAGGCGGCGGAGGAGCCGCCCATGCCGTGGCTGAAGATGACGAGGGGGCGCGGGCCGTTTGCGTCCCTGGGGAAGCGGATGCGGATGGGGATGTCGCGGGCGGATTCGCCGCGGGGAGGCGCGTCGGCGGCGGAGAGGACGAGTTCGAGGGAATCGGCGGCGGCGGGGCCGGGCTCGGGCTTGTAGGGCTGGGCGTGGGCGGGCGCGGCGAAGAGGCGTGCGCTCAAGAGGGCGATAAAGAGGAAGAGGGTGGGGCGGAATGAAAGCGTGAGCATGCGTGTCTCCGTGGCATGCTGAACGTGCGGGGGAGGAGGTTGTTGCACGGGGGCGGCGGGAGGGGGCTAATCGAGGCCGAGCTGGTTTTTGTCGACGACTTTTTCGTCCATGAACACGACGGAGATCTCGACACGATCGGTGCGCCAGAGGTAGACATCGCGGACCGGGGCATCGGGGACGGAGGAGGGGCGTGCGGGCCGGCTGGGGCTTTGGGAGTCGACCTTTGGGGCGGCGCCGGCGGGTCCGGTGAGGTCCTTGAGGCCCTGCTTGGCCTGGTTGGCGTTCTGACGGGCGGTGGCGGCGGAGAGTTCGGTGCCGAGGATGTCCTGGGCGAGCTTGGATGCGCCGCCGCGGTGTTGCTTTTCGCCTTCGCCGAGGATGTCGGTGACCTGGGCGAGGGACATGCCGACCTGGATGCGGTCGTAGTTTTCCCTGGTGAGCTTGTTCTCGCAGCCGGCGAGGGCGAGGGCGGCGAGGGCGAGGAGGCCGGTGAGGACGGAGGCGAGGCGGGGCGAGCGTGCGGGGTGGATGAGCGTCATGGGTCACTCCGGAGCGGAAGGCACAAACCGGGATCGTTGGTGAGCGTATCCGTTGTAGCGGTGTGCGATTCGCGGCGGGGGGCGCGCGGGTGCAACGCTGTGAATTCGAACCGATACGATGCTCTTCCATGGCGAGCGCTGATCCAAGTCCGTCCGCAACCCCGTCCGCGGGCGCGATTGATGCGTCGCTGTATCTGCATCCGCAGACGCTGGCGCGGCTGGCGACGTTTGAGATGCGGGCGAAGATGATCGTGGAGGGTTTGTCGAGCGGGCAGCACCGGTCGCCGTATCAGGGCTTCTCGGTGGAGTTTGCGCAGCACCGGCCTTATTCGCCGGGGGACGATCTGCGGCACCTGGACTGGAAGGTGTTTGCGCGGTCGGACAAGCTGCACCTGAAGCAGTATCAGCAGGAGACGAATCTTGATCTGATCGTGCTGGTGGACTGTTCGGGGTCGATGTCGTTCGGCAGCCGCACGTTCGCGGACGCGTCAGGCGTGGGTCGGGAGACGAGCCCGGACGGGCGGAGCCACTGGAGCAAGTTTGATCACGCGACGGCGCTGGCGGCGGCGTTGTCGTACATCACGCTGCGGCAGGGAGACCGGGTGGGTCTGGAGATGTTCGACGACCAGGTGAAGCTGGTGCTGAAGCGATCGAGCGGGCAGGAGACATGGCGGCAGATCGTGAGCGCGCTGGCGTCGCATCCGGCACGGGGGACGGGACCTGGGCAGCGGAGCAGCGATCTGCGGCGGGCGATCGACCAGACGATGGGGCAGGTGACAAACCGGTGCATCATCGCGATCGTGAGCGACTTCTTCATGGATCTGTCGGCGATCCGCGATGCGCTGGCGCGGGCGCGGCACGCGAAGGCCGACATCATGGCGTTTCAGATTCTGGACCGGGCGGAGATGGAGTTTGACCTGCGGGACGCGGCGGGCGGCGTGATCTTCCAGGGGCTGGAGGGTGAGGCGCCGATCCGGCTGGATCCGCGGTCGATCCGTTCGGCGTACCTGGCGGCGCTGGAAGAGCACAACAGCCAGTTGCGGACGCTGTTGCGGGGCCTGGGCTATGACCACACGGTGGTGAACACGCACGATTTCCTGGGTCCGGCGCTGGCGGCGTTTGTGTCGAGGCGGAATGCGCAGATCAAGCGGCACCTGGCGTGAGCGGGCGCTGACGGTTGTGGAGTGATGACGGCGGGTTGTTCTCTTCGATGAGCTTTCTGAATCCAACTCTGGCCTTGATTGCGCTTGGCTGCGTGGCGGCGCCGGTGGTGATTCATCTGCTGTTTCGGCGGCGGACGCGGCCCCTGGAGTGGGGCGCGATGCGGTTTGTGCTGGAGGCGTTCCGGCGGCAGCGCAAGCGGATGCGGCTGGAGCAACTGCTGATCCTGGCGGCGCGGACGCTGGCGGTGCTGGTGCTGGCGCTGGCGGTGGGACGGCCGATGTTCTCTGGGCAGGCGGTGCTGCAGAGCCGCACGCCGCGGGATCTGGTGCTGATCGTGGACAACTCGCTGACGTCGCAGGCGCGAGCGGGCGAGGGGACGGAGCTGGAGACGAACAAGCGTGAGGCGTTGCGGCTGCTGGACAGTCTGGACGCGGGGCGGGGCGATCGAGCGGCGGTGGTGACGCTGGGTGGGCCGGCGGAGAAGGTGGCGGCGCCGCTGACGACGGAACTGGCGGGTGTGCGGCGTGCGGTGGAGGCGATCGAAGCGACGGACAGCGCGGCGGATGTTGCGGGCGGTCTGTCGGCGGCGCGGGATCTGGTCGGTCGGGACGGGTCGCGGCAGAGTTCGCTGGCGTTTCTGAGCGGTCTGCGGCGCGGTTCGCTGGATGCGGCGAAGCCGGTGGAGGCGGCGGAGTCGACGCTGCGGCCGGACCTTCTGTTGCCGGAGCCGGCGGCGGAAGGGCTGGACAATGCGGCGGTGGTGAGCGTGGAGCCGCTGCGGAGCGTGCTGCTGCGGGAGGCGGGTGCGCCGGAGACGCAGCAGGCGCGGGTGACGGTGACGCGGCATGGGCCGGGCGTGAGCGCGGCGGCGACGATCAATCTTCGGGTGGCGGCGGTGACGATCGGCGAGAGCGAAGCGCCGGCGTGGGCGACGACGCCGGTGCGGTTCGCGGCGGGGCAGGAGACGGCGAGCGTGCTGGCGCCGATCGGGTTTGCGAAGAGTGACAAGGCGGCGACGGGGCCGCTGTGGATCGAGGCGCGGGTGGATGAGGACGCGATCGGCAGCGACAACGTGTTCCGCAAGCCGTGGAAGTCGCGGGAGACAGTGCGGGTGGTGGTGGCGGCGCCGGCGACGGATTCGCTGAGCGGGTCGCCGATGTCGTACAGCGCGGCGGACTGGATCACGCTGGCGTTGTCGCCGCGGACGGGCGGGGTGACGGGCGCGCTGGAGTCGGAGAACGAGCCGATCACGATCGGGCGGGCGGATCCGACGCGGCTGTCTGCGGCGGATCTGCTGGGGGTGGACTGTGTGTTTGTGACGAGGCCGGACATGCTGCCGGGGGATGGGTGGAGCACGCTGGCGGAGTTTGCGCGCAAGGGCGGGCTGGTGGTGGTGACGGCTCCTACGGCGAGCGGGATTGTGCAGGAGTGGGCGGAGGGGCTGGGGAAGTCGATCGGGCTTGGGTTGACGGCGGCGCGGGAGACGGCGTCGGCGGCGCCGGCGCGGGCGATCCGCGCGGGGGTGACGGAGTCGCGCGATCTTGGGGCGCTGCTGTCGGGGCTGAGCGCGGAGATGGAGGAACTGGCCAAGCCGGTTGTGGTGGCGCGGTGGGTTGCGTCGGAGGTGCGGGGGGAGGCGGCGCGGCTGCTGACGCTGGAGGACGGGACGGCGCTGTTGGTGGCGGCGCGACCGGAGAATGCGTCGCGGGGGTTGGTGGTGGTGCTGATGACGGCGCCGGAGCTGGAGTCGACGAGTTTGCCGGCGATGCCGCTGATGGTGCCGCTGTTCCAGGAGATCGTGCGTCAGGGCGTGGGGCTGGCGTCGGGATCATCGACGTCTGTGGCGGGGGCGAGCGTGAGCGAGGCGTCGGAGCTTCGGCGGGTGACGCCTACGGGCGGGGCGGCGATGGGCGAGGCGGCGCGGGGCGCATCGCTGTGGCGGCGGGTGGATGGTCGCGGCGTGACGCGGGAGCTGGTGGCGATCAACGCGGATGGGACGGGGAGCGCGACGGATGTGCAGGGGCGGGAGCAGGTGGGAGCGTTTCTGAAGGCGGCGGCGCAGGCGGGGAGCGTGACGTTCCTGAAGCCGACGGCGGATGGGAGCACGGGGGCGCGGGAGGCGCTGCCGAGCCCGAGCCGCACGCCGCCGATTGATCTGCCGCTGCTGGTGGCGGGTCTGGTGCTGCTGGTGCTGGACGCGTTTCTGTCGCGGTGGTTCAGCCACGCGACGGTGGGCGGGCGTGTGGGGGTTGTGGGACGTGTGACGGGTGGGGCTGGTGGGACGGGCGGGGCGGGCAGCGTGGGGCAGCGAGGTGCGGCGGCGTGAAGGAGATGGCGATTCAACTCTTTGCGAGACTGTTCTCCCTGGGCGAGATCCGGCCGGGGACGGACGGGGTGACGCTGGAGTGGGCGTATCCGTTCCCGGCGTGGGCGTGGACGCTGATCGTGGCGGGCGCGGCGGCGTTGGCGGTGGCGGCGTATCGGCGGCTGGATGCGCCGCGGCGGGCGCGGGTGGTGTGCGGCGGGCTGCGGGCGTCGGCGTTGCTGCTGGTGGCGCTGATGATCAGCGGGCCACGGCTGGTGAAGACGGAAGAGAGCGTGCAGCGCGACTGGGTGGTGGTGCTGGCGGATCGATCGGCGTCGATGCTGGTGCGGGATACGCCGGCGGGATCGCGGGATCAGCAGCTGCGGGATGCGTTGGCGACGCTGGGGCCGACGCTGGACGGGCTGAGCCCGCGGCGTGAGCTGCTGTGGCTGGGGTTCAGCGATCGGGTGTATGAGGTGGCGCGGCCGGGGCAAGCGGGGGGCGACGGGAAGGAGTTTGCGAGCGCGAGCGGCGGGCGGACGCTGATCGCGGACTCGGTGGAGCAGGCACTGCGGCGGGTTTCGACGCGTCCGGTGGCGGGCGTGGTGGTGCTGAGCGATGGGCGCAGCGCGGACGAGCCGAGCCGGGCGTTGCTGCGGCAGTTGCAGGCGCGGCAGATTCCGGTGTTCACGGTGGCGCTTGGATCGGAGACGGCGCCGGCGCGGGTGGCGCTGCGGCGGGCGACGCAGCCGGGCGTGGCGTTTGTGGGGGACATTGTGCCGGTAACGGTGGATCTGGATGCGCTTGGGCCGCGGGAGCGGCTGAAGGGCGCGCGGGTGGAGCTGGTGGATGAGGTGAGCGGCCAGGTGCTGGATGCGCGGGAGCTGACGGGCGGGGAGCCGGAGAATCACCGGCTGACGCTGACGACGCGGCCGCGGGGCGAGCAGGAGGCGCGGTGGATTGTGCGGAGCGTGCTGCCGGGGGGCGTGGGCAGCGAGGATGACCCGCTGAATCAGACGTTGAGCGTGCGTCTGCGGGTGATTGATCGGCCGATTCGGGTGGCGCTGGTGGATGGGTATCCGCGGTGGGAGTATCGGTATCTGAAGAATCTGCTGTTGCGGGAGCGGACGATCCGCTCGAGCACGCTGATTCTGTCGGCGGATCGGCGGTTCCTGCAGGAGGGAACGGATCCTTTGGCGGCGCTGCCACGGACGAAGGAGGAGTGGCAGCCGTTTGATGTGGTGGTGCTGGGGGATGTGCGGGCGGAGCTTTTGAGCGCGGAGCAGCAGGCGCAGATCAAGGAGCTGGTGGCGGAGAAGGGCGCGGGGCTGCTTTGGATCGGCGGGGCGAGCGCGACGCCGGGGTCGTATCGATCGACGCCGCTGGCGGATCTGCTGCCGTTCAGCATGGATGATTCGACGGACGCGGCGCGGCCTTATGCGGAGAGCGTGATTGTGTCGCCGGGGCCGGCGGCGGAACGGTTGGGGGTGCTGCGGTTGGGCGAGGGAGATTCGCTGGAATGGCCGCGGATTCTGAGTGATCCGGATGCGGGCTGGACGTCGCTGCGGTTTGCGCAGCGGATCGAGGCGAGTCGGCTGAAGCCTGCGGCGGAGGTGCTGGCGCGGGCGACGATGGCGTCAGCACCGGCGGGGAGCGCGGAGGCGACGCCGCTGGTGATCACGATGCGGTACGGGGCGGGGCGGATCGTGTACGTGGCGACGGATGAGATCTGGCGGTGGCGGTTTGGTCGCGGGGAGACGTTGCCGGAGCGATTCTGGCTGCCGCTGATCCGGCTGCTGGCGCGGGAGTCGCTGGTGCGGGGCGGGTCGGCGGCGTTGCTGGAGGCGGCGCCGGAGCGGGTGCAGGTGCAGCAGCCGGTGCAGGTGTCGCTGCGGCTGGTGGATCAGTCGCTTTTGGTGGCGCGTCCGGCGTCGCTGCAGGTGCGGGCGCGGGCGCAGGGTGCGGAGGGGGCGGCGGATCAGACGATCACGCTGACGGCGCGGGACGGGGCGGGGGAGAACGGCGGGCTGTACTCGGCGAGCTGGACGTTCGCGGAGGCGGGGGATTACGTGCTGACGCCGTCGGATGCGGCGCTGTCGGGGCTGAATCTGTCGGCCAAGGTGGAGGTGCGGGATCGGGACGATGAGCTGCGGGATGTGACGACGGATCACGCGGGGCTGGCGCGGTTGAGCGAGGCGAGCGGCGGGCGGGTGCTGAAGCCCGAGGAAATCACGAGGCTCTCCGAACTTCTCCCAAACCGCGAGATTCGGACGGCGGGGCCGTCGGCGATCGAGACGCTGTGGGACAAGCCGATCGTGTGGCTGGTGCTGGTGCTGCTGCTGGGTGCGGAGTGGATCGCGCGGCGGCTGATGCGGCTGGCGTGAGCGTGGGGCGTGCGGGCGTGCGGACCTTTGGGCGGGGCGTGCGAAAGAGCGAATCTGTTCGCACCCAATCCGGTAGTTCTCGTACAGTGCAGCGGGCGACGGTTCGACGGATCGAACGGTCGTCGGGTTCGGCGCGCTGCAAACGGACGGAGTTATGGCCAGCGAGCACCATTCATCCGCGGGACCGATCGAGCGGGCGCTTGGGGCGCTGCGGACGCGGATCCGGCTGTGGCTGGTGTTCGACCGGGCGACGGCGATCCTCGGGGTGACGTTGGGGGTGGCGATTGCGCTTGGGCTCTTGGACTTTGTGATCCGGATGCCGGGGGCGATGCGGTGGGTGGTGTTTCTGATCGGGCTGGCGTTTGTGATCGGGGCGTGCCGGCGGCTGCTGGTGCCGGCGGCGCGGTTCCGGCCTTCGCTGACGGATGTGGCGCTGCGGGTGGAGCAGACGGCGGCGGGCGAGAGCGTGCGCGGGCTGCTGGCGTCGGGGCTTGAACTGGCGAGCGCGGCGTCGCCCTTGTCGAAGGACGTGGTGACGCGGTCGCTGGAGGCGTTCGGCAGGCTGCGGCTGGGCGAGGTGGTGCGGCCGATCGGCGGATCGAAGCGGGGCACGACGACGCTGCTGGCGGCGGTGGTGCCGCTGGCGATTCTGTGCGTGGTGGCGCCGACGATGACGCTGATCGGGGCCAAGCGGGTGCTGACGCCCTGGACGGATGCGCAGTGGCCGAGCCGGACGGCGGTGCTGAACGCGACGACGGCGACGGCGCATCCGCTGAACACGGCGCTCCCGCTGCGGGCGCTGGTGACGCGGACGAATCGGGGCGTCGGTGACACGCGGGTGACGGCGAAGTATCGGGTGATCGTGGACGGGGCGACGGGGGCGACGGCGTCGACGGTGCTGTCGTCGCAGGGGCTGCGCGGGGATTCGACACCCAAGGGGGAGTTGTACGAGCGGCTGCTGGATGCGCGGTCGATCGTGGAGCCGATGCTGTCGCCGGGGGTGAAGAGCCCGCGGGCGACGCTGGAGTACTGGTTCGAGACGGCGGACGCGGCGACGGAATCGGCGCGGATCGAATTGGTGGAGCCGCCGGCGATCACGCGGATCGAGGCGACGATCGAGCCGCCGGCGTATGCGGCGGGATCGGCGCTGGGCGAGTTTGTGCGGGGCGTGAAGGATCTGGGTCCGGCACGGGGCGATGCGTCGTCGATCGCGCCGGTGCTGGCGGGTTCGGCGGTGACGCTGAAGCTGTCGCTGAGCAAGGCGGTGCCGATTCGGGAGGATGCGGCGTCGATTCGGAAGCTGCTGGGCGGGGCGGAGCCGCCGAGGAACGCGGTGCTGAGCGCGGCGGACGCATCGACGCTTGAGCTGCGGTTTGTGGCGGCGGATCCGCTGCGAGCGACGATCGCGGTCGAGGACGAGTTTGGGATTCTGAGCCCGGAGCCGGCGACGCTGCTGCTTGGAGTGGTGACGGACAAGGCCCCCACTGCGGCGGTGGTGCAGCCGGCGCAGGACGAGACGGTGCTGGCGAGCGCGGTGCTGGACGTGGCGGGCGAGGGGCGCGACGACGTGGCGTTGTCGCGGCTGTCGCTGGAGGCGCAGACGATGCGGGCGCGGGCGGATTCGCCGGGCGCGCCGCCGGAGGCGTCGGGCCAGCCGGAGTCGCTGGCGGCGATCGATCTAGCGGTGGACGCGGCGGACCCGCGGGTGGTGCGTGCGCCGGCGACAATTGAGCTGTCGCAGTACGGGCTGAAGCCGGGGGATGAGCTGCACCTGACGGCGGTGGCGCAAGATCGGTTCGCGCTGGACGGAGCGAGCCACGCGCCGGTGATCTCGGCGGCGCGGAAGCTGCGGATCATCAGCGAGGGTCAGTTCGTGGAGCAGATCCTCGCGGAGATGGCGGGTCTGCGGAACGCGGCGATGCGGCTGGACGCGGATCAGTCGCGGCTGCGGAAGGCGGCGGATGGGCTGGAGCAGGCGAACGGGAGCGAGCGGGCGGGCGGGCTGAAGAACGAGCAGGAAGCGTTGACGCAGCGGCTGAGCCCGCCGGCGTCCTTGGTGAAGAAGCTGGCGGAGCGGGTGGACAAGAACGCGCTGCCGGACCGGAATGTGCGGCAGATGCTGAGCGATGTGGGGGAGCTGCTGGACCGGGCGGCGGAGCGGTCGCGGGAGGCGTCGCGGGCGCTGGGCGAGTCGCGGGGCGCATCCAACGAGCAACCGGCGGACGCGGCGCAGGCGGAGCGGGCGCGGGCGGCGCAGAACGAGGTTCGGGAGGCGATGGGTCAGATCGCGTCGATTCTCGACCAGGGGAAGGACGGATGGGCGACGCGTCGCGAGGTGGAGAAGATGCTGGAAGACCAGCGTCGGCTCTCGGGCGAGACGCGTGATCTGGCACGGGAGACGGGCGGGAAGAAGGCGAGCGAGCTGACACCGGAGCAGCGTGCGGCGCTGGAGCGTCTGGCGCAGGCGCAGCAGGAGCTGTCGCAGCGGGCGCGGGCGGCGACGGATGCGTTGCAGGACCGATCGAAGAAGCTGGAGTCGAGCGATCCGGCGCAGTCGGACGCGATGAAGGCGGCGGCGGATGAGTCGGCGCGGGAGCAGCTTTCGGACACGATGCAGCAGGCGGGTCGGAGCGCCGGGGAGAACCAGACGGCGACGGCCAACGACTTCCAGCGCAAGGCGGAGCAGACGCTGGAGCGGATGCTGCAGGAGCTCGACAAGGGTGCGCAGCGGCGGGATGAATCGCTGCGGCGTCAGCTCGCGGATCTGGTGCAGCAGATCGAGGATCTGATGACGCGGCAGAGCGATGAGATCGCGGTGCTGGCGGACCGGTCGAAGCTGGCGGCGGGCGAGACGCTGGACGTGCGGCAGATCCGTCTGAACCAGGACACGATCTCGGTGACGGACTCGGCCCGCGCCGTGAAGGACGGCGGGGCGCCGATCGCCGATGCGCTGGACGCGGCGTCGAAGCGGCAGGAGAACGCGGTGCAGTCGCTGCGGCTGGACCCGGCGGATGAACCGGGGGCGGATCGGTCGCAGCGGGAGGCGTTGTCGCATCTGACGGACGCGCGGGACCTGGCGATGAAGCTGCGGGACCAGGCGGCACAGCGGGAAGAGGACCGCAAGCGCAACGAGCTTCGCAAGGCGTACGACGCGGCGCTGCAGGAGCAGATTGCGATCCGCGCGGATACGTCGGGGTTTGTGGGCAAGGAGCTGAGCCGTCGCGATCGGGCGGCGGTGCGTTCGCTGGGCGAGAAGCAGGAGCAGTTGCGGGGGAAGCTGAAGGAGCTGCAGAACCAGACCAAGGAGCTTTCCGACGAGGGCGTGTTCCGCTTCAGCCACGAGCGGATCGACACGCTGATGTCGCGCGCGGAGCGGGCGCTCAAGGACGGGGTGGCGACGAGCGGGGTGGATTCGTGGCAGGCGTCGAGCGCGAACGTGCTGCGGTCGCTGGTGGAGGCGTTGTCGCAGTCGCCGGATGAGAAGGACTTCCGCGAGTCGCAGGGCGGGAACGCGGGCGGCGGCGGGCAGAACGGCGGGCCGCGGCCGATCATTCCGCCGATCGCGGAGCTGAAGCTGCTGCGGGCGATGCAGCAGGACACGGCGCTGCGGACGCGTGCGTTGGCGGAGTCGCCGGCGCCGGATGCGGAAGAACTGGAAGAGGTGGGCACGGTGCAGCGCGATCTGGCGCGGCAGGGCACGGCGCTGATCAAGAAGATGAGCCAGCAGCAGCCGCCGGATGCGGCGAAGCCAGCGGCGGGACAGGGAGCGGGGCAGGAACCGGGGAAGGAACCAGAGCAGGCACCAGTGCAGGTCCCGGAGCAGGTCCCAGAGCCGGGTCCGAAGGAGGGGGGCGCATGAGACGGCGTTGTGTCGGCTGGATGGCGCTGGTGGCGACGCCGCTGATGACGAGCGGGGCGTTGGGCCAGCCGTCGGCGGGTGGGAGCGGGAATGGCGGGGGGAACGGGGGCGAGCAGCGGGCGGAGCCGGCGAAGGCGCCGGAGACGAAGCCCCCGGAGACCAAGCCGCCGGAGACGAAGCCCAAGCCCAAGCCGAGCGGGCTGCCGGATCTGGATGCGCTGTTGGGGACGACCAAGCCGGAGAGCAAGCCGGCCGGCACGGGCAAGCCGGAGGCCGCGGGTGGAAAAGAGGGCGCCGCGCCGGCGGATGATGTGACGCGGAAGGAATTGGATCGGCAGCTGTCGGCGCAGGAGCAGGCGGACGAGTTCGCGTCTGTGGTGCGTTTAATGGAAGAGGCAGCGGACCGGGTGCAGAAGGCGGGCGACGCGGGGCTGAACACGCAGCGGGTGCAGGAAGATGTGCTGACGCGGCTGGACCGGTTGATCAAGGCGGCGCGGCAGAACCAGAGCAGCCAGCAGCAACAGCAGCAACAGCAGCAGGATCAGGATCAGCAGCAGAACCAGAACCAGCGGACGCAGTCGCAGCAGCAACAGCAGCAAGCGGATCAGGCGGCGGAACAGGCGCAGTCGGGACCGGCGCGGCAGGACGGGACATTGACCGCGCCATCGGCGGCGGCGCCGGCGGCGTGGGGCGATCTGCCAGCGCACGTGCGCGATGCGCTGCTGCAGGGGTTCTCGGATAAATTCAGTTCGATGTACAAGACGGCCACCGAGTCGTACTACCGCAAGCTGGCGGAGGAGAAGAAGAAGTGAGAAAAGCGGGCGCGGCGATGCTGCTGGTTCTGATCGGTGCGGCCAGCGGCGCGTCGGGAGCGGCGCAGCCAGAGGCGGCGCCCGAGAAGGCGGCGGAGCCCGCGAACCCACCGGCGGAGCGTGACAAGCTGGACCTGCCGTTTGATGACGCGCACAAGTCGGCGCAGAACGCGCCGACCGAGGGCGAGATGACGGCGGCGCTGGACCGCGCGGTGATGAAGGGGCTGGCGTGGCTGGCGAAGCGGCAGAGCACGGACGGCTCGTTCGGGGATGATCGGTGGGGCCGCTCGGTGGCGATCACGTCGCTGGCGGGGATCGCGTTCATGGCGGACGGCAATCTGCCGGGGCGCGGGCCGTACGGCGAGAACGTGGAGAAGGCGCTCAAGCATGTGCTGGAGAACTGCACGGAATCGGGGCTGATCGCGGGCGATACGGCGGCGGCGCCAATGTACGGCCACGGCTTTGCGGCGTTGTTTCTGTGCGAGGTGTACGGGATGACGGGGGGCGGCCCGGACGCGGCGACGGCGGCGAAGCTGCACAACGCGAGCCTGCGGGCGGTGCGGCTGATCGTCTCGACGCAGAATGATGAGGGCGGCTGGCGGTACAACCCGGTGCCCAACGACGCGGACGTGTCGGTGACGATCTGCCAGATCATGGCGCTGCGGGCGGCGCGGAACGCGGGTCTGGAGGTCCCCAAGCAGACGATCGATCGGGCGGTGGATTACATCCGGCGCTGCCAGAACGACGACGGCGGGTTCAAGTACCAGTTGACGGCGGGTCCGAGCGCCTGGCCGCGGTCGGCGGCGGGGATCGCGAGCCTGTATTACGCGGGGATCTACGACGACCCGCAGATCAACAAGGGGCTGGAGTATCTGACGCGGACGGCGATGCCGGGGCGGCTGGATCGGACGAGCCCCCACTACTTCTACGGACATTACTACGCGGCGCAGGCGATGTACCTGGCGGGCGGCGGGAACTGGTCGGCGTGGTGGCCGGCAATCCGTGAGGAACTGATCGCGACGCAGCAGGCGGAGGGGAACTGGCAGGACCCGGCGGTGGGCGATGTGTACGGGACGGCGATGGCGCTGATCGTTCTGCAGATGCCCAAGCGGTATCTGCCGATCTTCCAGAAGTGATGGCCGACGTGATGGCGGACGTGATGGCCAGCGTGATCGCAGAAGTGACAAGCGCCGGCCGGGCGCGGGTTGTCGGGTCGGAGCGCCCAGGGCGCAGCAGAGAGGCGGAAGCGCGGGGATGAAGCGAAGCACGGCTGCAGGAATGGTCGGGATGGCGTTGCTCGGGCTTGCGCCGGTGGCGGGCGCGGAGGATGCGGCGCCGTTTCACTTCATCGATCGCGATCTGATGCGGATTTCGGGCGAACTGGTGGGGCTGAGCGAGAAGAGCGTGCAGTACCGCGACGGGACGGGGCGGACGCGGACGCTGGAGCGATCGAAGCTGCTGGCGGCGTACAGCCGGCGGCATCATGGACCGGCGGTGCCGACGTCGCTGGCGGTGGCGGACACGACGGGCGAGATACCGGGGGTGCTGCGTCTGACCGACGGGCAGTTGGTGCCGGGGTTTCTGATGACGGCGGAGGCGGCGGGCGGGGACGCGATCCGCTGGCGGAGCCGCCGGGTGGGCGCGTTCACGGTGACGCTGGAGAGCGTGGCGGCGCTGGCGCTGCACGATGGGCCGCGGGAGGTGGTGGAGAGCGCGTCGGACGTGGTGGTGCTGACGAACGCGGACCGGCTGGAGGGGTTTGTGGAGTCGATCGGGCCGGAGCTCGCGATGGAGGTCGGCGGGCAGAAGTCGCGGCTGGCGATCGATCGCGTGGCGTGGGTGCAGCTGGCGGCCAAGCCGACGGTGGCGGCGGCGCAGCTGGTGTATCTGAGCGATGGGGCGATTCTGGCGGCGCGGTCGATCGCGTCGTCGGGGAGCGGGCTGACGGTGACGTGGGCGCTGGCGGGCGATGACTCGTCGGGGGTGCTGGAGCTTGGCGCGGTGGATGCGATCGTGTTCGAGCCGGCGGCGCTGCGGTCGCTGGCGGCGTGCGAGGTTCTGAAGCAGGAGCCGCTGCAGGGGCGGCGCTGGGCGCCGCCGATCGGGGTGCAGGCGATCGACGATGCGCCGATCGGTCTGGCGGCGATCACGCTGGACGGGCCGATGGGGTGCGAGTGGCGGCTGCCGGCGCAGGCGAAGCGGCTGCGGGCGACGATCGCGCTGCCGGAATCGGCGCGGGTGTGGGGCAACACGACGGTGACGGCGGCGGCGGCGCCGCGGGGCGGCGGCTTTGGTGCGGCGCAGGTCTTTGAGCTTTCGGCGGAGAAGCCCGAAGCGGAGCTGAGCCTGGACTGCACGGGGATGGAGCGGGTGCGGATCGAGGTGCTGGGGCGCGGGTACGACCGGGTGCAGGCGCGGGCGGTGCTGCTGGAGCCGGCGATCCTGATCGGGCCGTGAGGCGGGCGCGGCGGGTCAGCGGATCTTGAGCGTGGCCAGCGCGAGCGCGAGCAGGAGCACGGTGACGATCCAGAAGCGGGCGACGACCTGCTGCTCGGTCCAGTCGGACATGTGCAGGTGGTGGTGGTACGGCGCGATCTTGAAGATGCGCTTGCCGCCGGTGGCTTTGAAGTAGCCGACCTGGAGCATGACGGAGGCGGCCTCGATGACGAAGATGCCGCACATGGCGATGGTGACGAGTTCCTGGCGGGTGATGACGGCGATGTAGCCGACGAGGGCGCCGAGGGCGAGGGCGCCGGTATCGCCCATGAAGACGCTGGCGGGGGCGCAGTTCCACCAGAGGAATCCGAAGCAGGCTCCGGCCATGGCACCGGCCATCACGGCGAGTTCGTCGGCGATGGGGATGTGGGGAACGAGGAGGTACTGGGCGGCGGTCTGGCTGCCGGCGATGAGGGCGAGGACGACGAGACCGATGGAGACGATGCCGGCGGTGCCGCCGACGAGGCCGTCCATGCCGTCGGCGATGTTCACGGCGTTGCTCATGCCGGCGATCATGAGGGTGGCGAAGATGACGTAGGCGACGGGGGCGAGGTAGATGAGGGAGGCGGAGACGTTTCCGGGGCTTTCCCAGGTTTTCTGAGCGGGGAGGTTGAGGACGTGGGCGAGGTCGGAGCCCGGGGTGTTGGTGTGGCCGTAGAGGAACCAGGCGACGAGGGCGGCGACGCCGAGCTGGAAGACGAGTTTCTCCCAGGCGTAGAGGCCCTGGCGGCTCTTGCTGCCGCGGCGGGAGGCGGTGAGCTTGAGCCAGTCGTCGGCGGCGCCGACGCCGGCGAAGGTGATGAAGATGATGAGACCGGCCTGGATGTAGAACTGGCGGATGTCGGCGAGGAGGAGGGTGGCGACGAGGATGGCGGCAGCGATGAGGACGCCGCCCATGGTGGGCACGTTTTTGCGGCTGGCGGCGTGGCGCTTAAGGAGTTCGGCGTCGGAGAGACCGGCGTCGCCGATCTTGAGTCGCATGAGCATGGCGATGACGCGTCGTCCGAAGACGAGCATGATGGCGAAGCTGAGGATGGCGGCGGCGAGGGTGCGGAACTGGATCTGGTCGAGGATGGCGAAGAGGCTGTAGTAGCCGCGTTCGCCGACCCACGAACCGTGTTCGGAGAGCCAGTTCCGGCAGAGATCAAGCAGGACGTAGAGCATGCACGCAGGTCAATCCGTTGACGCACGATCGCGGAGGGAGGGAATCGTCGCGGCTCATCCGTGAGCCGGGGCGGCGGGAGACGGGGCGATTCTTGGAGCGTCGGCGGCGGCTTTCACGCACGTTGCGACGCGTTCGAGGCCCATGCGTCGGGATCCCTTGAGGAAGACGAAGTCGCCGGGGCGGAACATGGAGGCGACGCGGGCGGCGGCGGCATCGTCGTCGAGCGGGGGGAGGATGATGACCTTCTCGCCGGTCCACTTCTTGCGGAGGCGTTCGGCGGCGAACATCATGAGGGGACCGACGAGGACGGCGAGATCGATCGCGGGGTCGGCGGCGAGGGCGTCGCCGATCTCGCGGTGGGCGTCGGGTGCGGCGTCGCCGAGTTCGAGCATGTCGCCGAGGACGACGACGCGGCGGGCGGGGTTGCGGCGGCGGGCGAGATCCGAGAAGGTGCGGAGGCCGGCGAGCATGGAGTCGGGGTTGGCGTTGTAGGCGTCGTTGAGGGTGGCGATGCCGGCGTGCTGCTCGAGGGCGAGGCGGTACTCGGCGCCGCCGGCGTCGGCGAGTGCGGCGGCGATGGCGGAATCGTCGAGCCCGAAGCGGCGGGCGGCGGCGACGACGGCGGCGGCGTTGAAGGCGTTGTGGGCGCCGACGAGCCGCGTCCGGAACCTGATGCGACCGTTGATGGTGAAGGATGTTCCGGTTTCGTCAACCTCCACAGCGCCGACGCGCCAATCGGCGTCGGGCGCGGCGCCGAAGCGGACGAGGTTGGGCCTGGCGTGTCCGGCGGCGGCCATGCGGGCGCGGACGCTTTCGACGATCTCGATCGGTGATTCGGGGACGATGGCGACGCCGGAGAGCTGGATCGCGGAGGCGATGGCGGCTTCCTCGGCGATGACGCCCTGGAGCGAGCCGAGGCCTTCGAGGTGCTCCCGGCCGATGCTGGTGATGATGCTGATGTCGGGCTTGACGATGTCGGCGAGCTGGGCGATCTCGCCGGGGGCGTTGGTTCCGACTTCGCAGATGAGGAAGTGATCACCGGGGCGGGCGGCGAGGACGGTGAGGGGCACGCCGATGGAGTTGTTGAAGCTCTTCTGGGAGGCGGTGCCACGGAGGTGGGCGGCGAGGACGGTGTGGAGCAGGCGGGTGGTGGTGGTCTTGGCGATGGCGCCGGGGACGGCGACGACCTTGGTGCCGTCGAGGGTTGTGCGGTAGACGGTGGCGAGGCGGATGAGGGCGGCGGCGGTGCTCTCGACCTTGAGGACGGGGAGTCCGGGCGGGATGGCAGCGGCGGCGTTCTCGACGATGGCGAGGCCGGCGCCGGCGGCGGCGGCTTGGGCGAGGAAGTCGTGGCCGTCGACGCGCTCACCCTTCATGGCGAGGAAGACGTTGCCGGGCTTGACGATCCGGGAGTCGATGGCGACGCCGAAGAGCTCGCTGGTGGCTGGGCCGGAGGCGGCGCGGGCGAGCCAGGAAGCGCCGAGGAGGGACTTGATGGAATCGAGCGTCCAGAAACTCATGTCTCGCTCCTGGCGGCTTGGTTGGGGGCGGCTGGGTTGGGGGCGGCGTGGTTGGAGGCGGCGTGGTTGGAGGCGGCGGAAACGGCGACGGGTGGGGTGCGGGTGTCGCGGAGCGCGGCGATGACGTCGCGGGCGACCTCGCGGTCGTCGAAGTGATGGCGGATGACGCCGCCGTGGCCGTCGGGGAGGATCTGTTCGGTCTCGTGGCCCTTGCCGGCGATGAGGACGATGTCGCGGGCGGTGGCGGCGTGGATGGCGAACTCGATGGCGCGGCGGCGGTCGGCCTGGACGCTGACGTTGGGGCGTTTGTCGGCGGGGATGCCGGAGAGGATGGCGTCGATGATGTCGCCGGGCCGCTCGGTGCGCGGGTTGTCGCTGGTGACGACGAGGAGATCGGCGAGTTCGGCGGCGACGGCGCCCATCTTGGGGCGTTTGGTCTTGTCGCGGTCGCCGCCGCAGCCGAAGACGACGATGAGGCGGCCGTTGTCGCTGCGGACGGAGCGGACGGTGGAGAGGGCGTTGCGGAGGCCGTCGTCGGTGTGGGCGTAATCGACGAGGACGAGGGGCTCGGTGTTCGAGGTGGCGACGCGTTCGAGGCGACCGGGCGGTGCGTCGAGGCGGGCGCAGCCGTCGGCGATCTGGTCGCGGGAGAGGCCGCAGGCGTGGGCGGCGCCGACGGCCTGGAGGACGTTCATGGCGTTGAAGGCGCCGATGAGCGGGACGAGGGTGTCGATCTCGCCCCAGGGGCCTCGGAGCTGGAGGCGCATCCCGTCGCGGTGCATGTGGGTGATGCGGACGGTGGCATCGGCGTCGGCGGCGGAGCAGCGGAGGATCTGGGCGTGGCAGTCGCGGGTGATGCGATCGTGCCAGTCGCTGTCGATGTTGATGAAGGCGGGAGCTTCGTCGGGGAGGTGGCGGAAGAGCAACGCCTTGGCGTCGGCGTAGTTCTCCATGGTCTTGTGGTAGTCGAGATGGTCCTGGGTGAGATTGGTGAAAGCGGCGCCGGCGAAACGAAGGCCGCCGACGCGGTGCTGAATGAGGGAGTGGCTGGAGACTTCCATGAAGGCGGCTTTGCAGCCGGCTTCGACCATGACGGAGAGCGTGCGGCTGAGCTCGATGGCGGGCGGAGTGGTCATCTCGGCGGGGGCGAGTTCGATGCCGTCGTCGATCATGACGGTGCCGACGAGACCGGCGCGGAGGCCGGCAAGGTTGAGGAGTCGCCAGGCGAGCCAGGTGGTGGTGGTCTTGCCGTTGGTGCCGGTGACGCCGAAGAGCTTGAGCTTGCCGGAGGGGCGGCCGTAGAAGAGCTCGGCGAGCATGGCGGCGGCGAGGGCGACGTCGCTGGCTTCGACGACGACGACTTTGCGCCGCGCGGCCTTGGCGTCGGCGGCGAGTTCGAGCTTGGAGCCTTCGTCGCAGAGGATGACCTCGGCACCGGCGCGGACGGCGGCGGCGGCGAAGGTGCGGCCGTCGGCCTTGGCTCCGCCGCGGGCGACGAAGAGGGAGCCGGGGAGGACGGTGCGGCTGTCCTCGGTGATGTCGCAGACGCGGATGAGCTTCCAGTCGTCGAAGGGATCGAGGACGGAGAGGCGCAGCGGGAGATCGCGGCGGTGCGCGTCGTGGAGTACTCCGGAAATCAACTCCTCCAGCAGCATCGACAGCCCTCTCGACGATGACGGGCGACCGCGAGCGCGGCGCGCAGACCGTGGTACTTCTCTAGCTGGAACACAGATCGGCCCGTGTGCGGGTTTGGCTGGTTCATTTTCGCATCGGAAGTTGGGAGGCGCGCGGGGACGGGAGCGCGGTGCGACGCAACCTATGATTTGTCATGACCACCCAAACGTCCACCAATCGTGACGCCGGGCCGGTCGGCGTCAATCCTTCGATCCGGGGCACGGCGACGGTCGTCTTCTGTTACGACGTTGGTTTCGGCGTGGACCTGACGCGGGCGACGGAGATTCTGGCGGCTTCGGCGGCGCTGCCGAACCCGCTGCGGGAGCAGTTGCCGCAGCGGCGGCGGGCGCCGAAGCACTTCACGTTCGACCCGGCGCCGGTGCGGGTGCTGGAGCCGTGCCCGAACGTGGAGCTGGGCGACTTCCGGACGAGCGGGAGCGTTGAGACGACGCTGTATGACTTCGGCGGGGCGAGCGTGGCGTATACGTTCCCGATTCACGGGCGTCTTGCGGATCTGCTGGCGTTGGCGAACGCGCTGAGCGAGAACGAGCAGCTTCTAGCGGACAGCACGCGGCGGCTGAAGGCGCTGATCGAGCAGCTTTCGCCGGCGATCACGCGGCCCCACCTCGGGCTGCTGGTCGAGGACTACGTGACGTACCAGTTCGATCGATTCGGGGACGGGCAGCCGCTGGCGGACCTGTTGGCGGCGAATCGGCCGCTGATGGCGCAGATCCTCCGCGGGGAGTCTTCGGCGTTGTCGAAGCAGGAGATCGACGAGGCGTTGAGCTGTCGCATCAGCTACAGCGACACGGACGCGGCGATCCTGGATTTCTCGTCGGCGTTCGTGATCGACAGCGATGCGGCGGACCTGCTGGACATCATCGAGTTCGCGAATGTCGAGCTGCTGGAGATGCGGAGCCTGGACGAGATCCTGGACGATGCGCTCGAAGAGGTGTATCCGTCGTTCCCGGGGCGGGGCGGCAAGGCGATCTCGCGAGCGGAGATGCGACGGATCGCGCAGCACCAGATCGATGCGGCGATGCTGTTTGAGGGCGTGAACAACGCGATCAAGCTGGTGGGCGATCACTATCTGGCGCGGTTCTACAAGCTGCTGGCGGAGCGTCTGCACCATCACGACTGGGATGCGTCGGTGCTGCGGAAGCTAGAGACGCTGAACCAGATCTACGCGAAGGCGGATGACGAGCGGAGCACCTGGCGGATGGAGGTGCTGGAGTGGATCATCATCATCCTGATCGCGGTGTCGATCGTGCTGCCGTTCGTGACGCCGCTGGCGAAGTGAAGAAGCCTCGCCACAGAGGCACCGAGACACGGAGAGGCGGCCCGTTGTTCGGACGGTTTTTCCCGCTGCTTGGCTCGGGCGTTCTGTGCCTCGTCACCGGCTCTTGTCTGTCGTCTCTTCACTGTGGCTCTGTGTCTCTGCGGTGAAACGGCTTCCGCCGATCACAGACTCAGTACGCCTTGGTCACGCCCGCGCCGGGGTAGAAGAGCTTCATCATGCTGGGCCAATCCCAGCCCTTCTCGGCCATTCCCTTGGCGCAGAACTGGCACATGCCGACGCCGTGGCCGAAGCCTTTGCCTCGGATGAGGACGCTGGAGCCGGCGAAGTTCATCTCGAGGTTGCCGCTGTTGACGCGTGTTTCGCGGGTGAGTTCGGGCTGACCGGGCGCGGCGAAGTTGCAGGCGTTGCGGAGTTCCTCGCCGGAGAGCTTGAAGGTCTGGCGGCGATCGTCGGTGATGAGGTAGCGGATCGGGCGGCCGGTGATGTTGCGGTCGAGGTCCTCGCACTCGACGAGGCGTCCCATGTTCTTGACGGGGTTTCCGGCGTACTGGCCCCAGGCGCGGATGCGCTGGGTGAGCTCGGTGTCGGTGCGGCGGACCTCCCAGCGGTAGCGGCTGGCGGACTGGCAGAAGTGATCGCGCTTCTGGACCTGCAGGGGCTTGGCGGCGTTGAAGATGAACTTGGCGGTGGTGGGAAAGACGTCCCTGGCGGAGGCCTGCTCGCCGCCGCAGGTGCTGGAGTAGTAGGTGCGGAGCGGGGCCTTGGCGAGTGCGCCGGTGGAGCCTTCGGTGATGATCATGCCGCGGGTGGCGCGGGTTGCTTCGATGGCGACGGGGAGGCTGGAGAGGCCGCCGAAGACCTGGTCCTTGGTGGTGGACTCGACATCGAAGAACTCGCGGGCGCGACGGGAGCGTTCGCGTTCGTGGAGCGCGTAGGAGCGAGCGGCGACGGCCTGGCATTCGAAGGCCTGGCGGGGCCAGGTGGCGAAGAGCTCGCGGCTGATGACGCCGGGGACGTAGGTTTCCATGGGCATGACGGCGATGACGTCGATGACGCCGCCTTCGCTGCTGCGCGGGTGGATGACGAGGAATCCGGGCTGGGTTTCGCCGTCGACGACGAGGGCGTCTCCGGGTTTGTAGGCGTCGCTGGAGAGGCGTTCGGCCTCGGACATCTCGCGGGGGAGGATCTCGACGTCGGTGCCGGGGGCGAATTCGCGTTCGCGGCCGCTGGCGTCGGTCATGACCATGCCGTTGACGGTGCCGCGGAAGGTGAGCGGGCCGCGGACGGCTTCGGCCCGCACGACGGTGCTGGGCCGGATGACCATGCGGGTGGGGCCTTCGATGCGGGTGAGGATGGCGTCCTTCTTGACGCGGACGCGGATGTCGGGCTCTTCCTTGAAGGCGACGGGGCGGCTCTTGGGACCGGACTCGAAGACGGAGCAGCCCGCGAGCGCGATCGCGGCGACGGTCGCGAGGGCGAAGACGAGGGCGAGGGGGCGGACGGTGGTTTGCATGGCTGCACGAATCATGCTCTACTACTCCTTCGCGAATCTGGCGGGTCCGGCGCGATCAGCGCGTGCGGCCACCGTACGATCTCGCGCAAGACTATGAACATCGTGCCAATCGCTCGTTTTTCTCGCAAAGTTCGCCCCCTGAACCGCGTGGCGGGCGGGGTGCTCATGCTGGCTCTGGCGGCGTGCTCCCTGGTGGGGTGCGGCCCGAGCCGATTTGTGCCATCCAAGTCCGAAACGGCGTGGACGGGTCCCGAGGTGTGGATTGAATCGACGCCCCAGTGGACGGTGGTGGCGAAGGCTCCGACGGGAGGGTGGACGGTCACGCTCGATCAGTTGATGGAGCAGCGCGGGCGGACCGAGGTGTTTGTGACGCTCAAGCGGCCCAATCCGACGTTCCTGGTGACGGCGGCGGAGGTTGAGCAGCGGGTGATTACGCCGCTGAAGACGAACGTCCCGATCTGGGTGTACGCGCGGATCCAGAACTTCCGTGGCGAGCCGGAGGACGGCTCGTTCTCGCTGGCGAGCAAGAGCGAGAATGCGAAGGCTCCGCCGGCGCCGGTGGAAAAGGCTCCGGCGAAGGACGAGTAAAAGACTGGGCAAGCAGAAAACGAGATGCGGGACCGGCGGGGTGACGCGCGGGCCGGGGACGGGCGCGGGCTATTTGACCCGCGTGAGGCGGGCGTACTCGAGCACGAGGGTCTTGGTGCCGACGCCCTTGAAGCGGATGGTGGCGCGGGCGTTGGCGCCGGCGGTGATGCTGAGCACTTCTCCCTCGCCGAACTGGGGATGGCGGACGATGGCGCCGACGGGGAAGGGCGTGTTGGCCGGCGACTTGGGCTTGCCGGCGCCGGGTGATCCGAGCGACGACGCGCCCCAGGCGAGTCCGGCGCGCTTGGGGCCGGGCTTGGCGGCGAATTCACCCTCGGCGACGTAGCGCGGGCCGGCGTCGGAATGTTCGTCGGGGTCGCCGCCGCGTTCGATGAAGTCGCGCATGTCGCGTGCGGCCATGGCGTCGGCCTGATCGCTGAAGAGGCAGGACTCTCTGGGGAGTTCTTCGAGGAAGCGGCTGGGGATGGTGCGTTCGGGGATGCCGCGGAGCGTGCGGTAGCGGCTGGAGGTCATGAGCAGGCGGCGCATGGCGCGGGTGATACCGACGAAGCAGAGGCGGCGTTCTTCTTCGAGCTCGTCCTGCGATTCGCGGGCGCGGCTGTGGGGCAACTGACCTTCCTCGAGGCCGATGATGGCGACGGCGCGGAACTCAAGGCCCTTGGCGGCGTGGAGGGTCATGAGGGTGACGGCGCCGCTGGCCTGATCGACGGCGTCGGCATCGGCGACGAGGGCGATGGACTCGAGGTAGGCGCGGAGCATGGCGAGCAAGGGGGGAGCGTCGCCGCGGGGCTTGACGGTGGATTCGTCGATCTCGAAATCGTCGAAGGGGGTGGGTCCGACGGGGACGGGGTTCTCGTCGCCTTCGTCCTCGCTCATTTCGTCGAGCGGGGCGGCGGGATCGGCCATGGCGTCGAACTCCATCTCGAACTGGCGGGCGCTGGAGACGAGTTCGTCGAGGTTGTCGAGTCGTTCGAGGTCGGCGTCGCTGTTGCTGGCCTTGGCCTGGCTGCGGTACATGGACTCGAGACCGGATTCGCGGATGACGCGTGAGACGAGATCGGCGAGGGTGGTGGCGACCTGCGCGCCCATGAAGGTTCCGCCGCCGGTCCACTCGTCGATCATGGCGACGAACTTCTCGACGGCGGCGGCGCCGCGGCCGACGACATCGAGGATGCTGGAAGCGTCGCGCATGGCGGTGAGGACCGGGATGCCCTTCATCGCGGCGTAGTCCTCGAGCTTGCCGAAGGTGGTGGCGCCGATGCCTCTGGTGGGCGTGTTGACGATGCGTGCGAGGCAAACGTCGTCGCTGGGGTTGGCGATGAGGCGGAGGTAGGCGAGGGCGTTCTTGACTTCCTCGCGTTCGTAGTACGCGGTGCCTCGGGCGATGGTGTAGGGGATGGCGGCGGCGCGGAGGGCATCCTCCATGACGCGGCTGAGGGAGTTGGTGCGGTAGAAGACCGCCATGTCGCGCCAGGTGATGGTTTCGGGGGCGTTCTCGCGTTCGTCCTTGACGTTCTTGAGCCAATCGGCGACGAGGGACGCCTCGTGGTTCTCGTCGCGGGTGAGGACGACTTCGACGCGTTCGCCGCCGGAGCGGACGGTGAAGAGGTCCTTGTGCTTGCGTTTGACGTTGTGGCGGATGAGGGTGTCGGCGGCCTTGAGGATCGGGGCGGTGGAGCGGAAGTTCTCGCCGAGGGTGATGACCTTGGTGCCGGGGTAGGAGCGTTCGAACTCGAGGATGTTGGAGATATCGGCGCCGCGCCAGCCGTAGATGGCCTGATCGGGATCGCCGACGACGCAGATGTTGGTGCCGGGGGCGCCGGTGATGAGGCGTCCTTCGACGGCCTTTTCGAGGGTGTCGAGGGGCGCGCCGGCGATGAGGGAGGCGATGACGAACTGGGCGTGGTTGGTGTCCTGATACTCGTCGATGAGCAGGTAGCGCCAGCGCTCGTTGCACTCGCGGCGGACCATCGGGTTGTTCTTGAGCAGCTTGGCGGTGAGGACGAGCAGATCGTCGAAGTCGACGGCGCCGGCGAGGCGGAGGGCCTTCTGATATCCGGTGTAGATCCGGGCGATGTTCTTGGAATAGAAGTCGATGGCCTGAGCGGCGTATTCCTCGGCGCTGAGGAGATCGTTCTTGGCGTTGCTGATGGCGGAGAGCGCGCTTCTGGGCGGGAAGTTGCTGGTGGAGAGCTGGAGCTCGGCGATGACGCGCTTGCAGATGGCCTGCTGATCGGAGGAGTCGTAGATCGAGAACTCGGGCTTGAGACCGGCGGCCTCGGCGTACTTGCGGAGGAGTCGGGCGCAGAGGGAGTGGAAGGTGGTGACGGTGAGGCCTCGGGTGAGGCGGGGATCGTGGCCCAGCAGGTTGAGCACGCGCTCGCGCATCTCGCTGGCGGCCTTGTTGGTGAAGGTGACGGCGAGGATGGACCAGGGGGCGACGCCCTGGCGGATGAGGAAGCCGATGCGTCGGGTGATGACGCGGGTCTTGCCGGAGCCGGCGCCGGCGAGGACCAGGAGCGGACCTTCGGTGGTGAGGACGGCGCGGCGCTGCGGCTCGGTCAAGCCCGAGAGCAGTTCGTCATCGCCCGCCAACGCCGGATCGGCCATCTGTCGCAACCCTCAGGCTCCTTCCCGAGACCGCCGCGCGAGCTGGCGCGGCCGACCTGTATTCGGACAGCGCAAGAATAGCGTCCGGCCGCGGTTTGTGAGGCGGCGGGCAAGTGGAACGGCGAAGTTTCCGGCGGCCGGGGGCGGCACCGTCACGGACACGCCAGCGCGTTGTACGCCCCGGCGAAGAAGACGAAATCGGCGTCGTCCACGAGGCCGTCGCTGTTGAAGTCGGCGGCGCATTCTGCCGGCGCGATGGCGGAGCAGAGCAGGAGGTTGTACATGTCGGCGAAGCGGACGAAGTCGGCGTCGTCGACGTCGCGGCTGCCGTCGAGGTCGGGGAGGCAGGGTGCGACGGGCATGGACCAGGTGAGGGTCTGGGTCATCTTCGCGGCCCGGAAGGCTTCGTCACGCATCATGGTCGTGGTGTCGATGACGCGGACGCTGAGCGTGGTGGAGCCCTTGCGGAGGTTGAGCGAGGCGACATCGAAGCTGGGCCCTGTGGCGTTGGGGATCGGCTGGCCGTCGCGGAGCCACTGCACGCTCAGGGGGTTTCCGACCGTCTGCATGAGGGTGATGCTGACGGTGGAGGTGGGGCCGAGGGGCGTTGCGGTCGAGGGTGTCGGGGGGCCGTCGATGGGCTTGACGATGTTGTAGACGG
>ERZ1066133.260-NODE-260-length-28161-cov-8.894471_pt1 | contig 28161 bp, 22 predicted proteins | sample MGYA00382780_ERZ1066133 | MGnify/ENA primary metagenome ERZ1066133 (study PRJEB33369, sample SAMEA5778363) | biofilm metagenome | biome: Industrial cooling water; feature: Water cooling tower basin; material: Biofilm | place: United Arab Emirates | collected... | reverse complement strand
GCCCGGTGGTCGCCGTGCTGCACGCCAAGGACTTCGCCGACGCGCTCCGCATCGCCAACGCCAGCCCCTACAAGCTCACCGGCGGCGTCTTCAGCCGCAAGCCCAGCCACCTCGAACGCGCCAAGCGCGAGTTCCGCGTGGGCAACCTCTACCTCAACCGCGGCTGCACCGGCGCCCTCGTCGGCCGCCACCCCTTCGGCGGCTTCGGCATGTCCGGCGTCGGGAGCAAAGCCGGCGGCAGCGACTACCTGCTTCAGTTCGTTGAACCGCGAGCCATCGCGGAGAACACCCTCCGCCGCGGGTTTGCGCCGGAGCTTTAGAGCAGACGCCCGCTTGCGACCCAGACGGCCCACAGGGCCAGGGCCACCGCAAGAACAACGAGACCCCAACGAGTCAGCCACTCGAGGACAAAGGGGCGTGGCTCGTCATCGAGTTGCTCTTGTGCTGCGTCGGACAGAGGGCCGACGGCCACTTCGCTCCAATCGATGTCGACCGACTCCGAGCGGGCTGCGCGAAGAGCCTCGCGTGCACGCTCCACGTCCTCGCGCCGGACACAGACCCGAAAGGGCAGCGTTCCGGCAACCTCCCACTGGAGCGTCATGCCAGCGTTGGAGAACGTGAACGCGGGAATGCCCTGATCCTTAAGGACCCCGATCATGATCGACGCTTCGAACTCGCTTCGAGCGTTCGTGAGGTCGACCAGGGTGTTGGGATCGCTGGGCATCGTGACGACTGGGCGGGGCGGGGACGGCCGCCGGACCGCCCGGGGCTATTTCGTGGATGCGTCTACCGGAAGGTCGGATGCCGCTTTGGACGGGACGGCATCGGTCTGCACCACGCCGCTGCCGCGCTTGGGCTCAAACGTCACGATGCGTTTTCCGTCCGGGCCTCGCTCGACCCGCATGTTGGCGACGGGAACAAACGGGTAGCCGGCGAGTTGGCGGTGCACGTAATCGGGGGCGGTGACGAGAAGCTGCTGCTTGTAGTAACGGATGTTGGCAGCGTTGCCGCCATTGGCGGTCCACTGATCGGACTCGATGAGCTCGGTGATGAGGCGGATCACTTCGTCCGCCCGCTCCTGCTCGCTCTGGCCCTGCTGGTTGTTCTGATTCTGGTTGCCGCCGCTGAACGGGCTCTGGCCGCCTCCGCCCCCGCCGCCGGAACTGGCGGCCTGGAGCGACGCATTGAGATCAAACTGCGGCACGTCGGAGTAATCACGGACGACGAGCAGGAGATCACTGATGTCGTAGATCTCAAGGCGACGCGTGCGGTTGAGGTATTCCTTGGTGCCAACCTCGATGGTGCCTTCCTCGGTCAGTTGCCAGGAGTTACCGCCAAGGGTTCCATCGACCTGCGCCTGCCCGAGGGCCCGCTCGAGGATTGACAGCGCGGTCTGGTTCTCGGCTTTGAAGTTGATCAGGGCTTCCTTGTCGAGCCCGTTGGGGTTGCGGTCGTCGCGCCAGCTGATGTCCATCGGCGCGCCGGTGACGTCCACCAGGTTCTTCATCACCGACTCGAGCGGAATCTGGTTGTACTCGACGCTGATGGTCTTCATCATGCGGCCGAGGGATTCAGCCTGCCGGGTTCGGGCCTCTCGAGACACTGGTCCGATGCTCGATTGCTGCCCGACCGCAAGAGGAGCTAAACCCGCCGCGAGCACGAGCGACACACAGGCCACGCCGAGAGACTTCAATGCCATTGCACACGCTCCTGCCGCCCACGATGCCAACGGCGCGACTCGAGCCGCACACGCCGAGGCTTCAGTCTATTCGACGCGAGACCACCGATCGGGTTCCGAAATTCGGTGTCGCCGCGCTGGATGACGCTCGAGCCAATGGAGCCACCTCAGGGATTTGAACCCTGGACCTATGCTTTACGAAAGCATCGCTCTACCGCTGAGCTAAGGTGGCTTGATGTGAATTCCGAAGCGGCAGGAGGCCTTCAGGGGCCGGTTTCGGACGCTTCGGGACGGGAAGTATCGGCACGCCGCGGGGCGTTTTCCACTCGTTTGCCATCGCCGTCTTTCTCGGACGCGACCCATGCCGGCGGGGCGGCCAAAAGCCTCGGCGAAACAGGCTTCCAGGGCTTGCCGTTGGCGTAGCGGACGGAGATCTTCCGCCCGATCATGAGCCTCTCCAACTGCCGCCGACCGATCCTGGTCCGCAGGATCACGCTTTCGCCCTCGTACTCGCGGGCAAGAACTTCTCCTTGGTTCTCGATGGCCGCGACGAGCTTTCCCTCGCGGAGGGGAACGGTGACGGCGAGTTCCTCGACCGAGCCGCGGGCGGCGGCGCGGATTCGGGTCGCAAGCTCGCGCTGTCCCATCTGGTCGAGCAGTGTGCCCTTCTTGGGCATCAGCGCACAGATGGGGATGGCTCCGGGGACGCGCTGCTGCCAGATCAAAAGCTCGCGATTGTCCTGAAGCTTGTCGGCCTTGTTGAGCAGCACGATGCGCTCCGGGGCCGACCACTCCTCGCCGTCGGCAAGTGATTCGCGGACTTCGTCGAGCAGCTCGTCCAGGGTCCTGCAGACGGTCTGGTACTGCAGCTCGCACGCCGGGTCGGAGATATCGAGGACGATGAGCAAGACGTCGGCGTGGGTGGCTTCCTCGAGCGTGGCCCGGAACGCCGCGATGAGGTTCGTCGGCAGGTCGCGCACGAAGCCGACGGTGTCGGAGAGCATGACCGAGCTGCCGCCGGTGGCGTCGTCGGTTCGGACGTGCCACTCGCGGGTGCGGGTCATGAGCGTCGCGAAGAGTCGGTTGTCGGCGTAGGCGCCACCGGCGGTGAGGGAGTTGAAGAGAGTGCTCTTGCCGGCGTTGGTGTAGCCGACGATGCCGACGGTGAAGTGCTCGGCTTTTCGGGCCTGCACTTCGCGGCGTTTGCGGGCCTGGATGGCCTTGATCTCCGCGGAGAGATCGTCACGGCGCCGCTGGACGAGACGGCGGTCGATCTCGAGCTGCTGTTCACCCGGTCCGCGGGTGCCGATGCCGCCGATGCCGCCGACACCGACGATGCGTTCGAGGTGGCTCCACATGGCGCGGAGGCGCGGAAAGGTGTACTCGAGCTGGGCGAGCTCGACCTGAAGCTGTGCCTCGGTGCTGGTGGCGCGGCTGGCGAAGATGTCGAGGATCAACTCGGAGCGATCGATGACCTTCCGCCCTACCACTTCCTCGATCTTGGCGATCTGCTTTGGCGAGAGGTCGTGATCGAAGATGACCGTCGACGCGCGGAGCTCTTCGCAGAGCGCTTTCAGCTCGTTGATCTTGCCGGTGCCCATGTACGTGCCGGCAACGGGCTTGGCGAGGTTCTGCGTGAGCTCACCCACGACGACCGCGCCGCCCTGCTCGGCCAGAGCACGCAGCTCGCCGAAGGGATCGGATTTGTCGAAATTGGAGTCGGGCAGACGCACCGCACACAGGACGGCACGCTCGGATTGCACCTGAATACCGGTGCGTTCGGTTGGTTGTGGCATACAGAAAAGTTCCGGTCAGGGGCCGGCCGCTGGGCCGTCGCCCGCAATGGTCTGACTGAAGAAGCCCGGGAAGGGTGCACGCACCATTCCACCTTCAAAAGACGCGTTCAGGGGCCTGAGGGCCGAACCGGCCGCGTCATCAAGCTTCCTACTTCTTCAGAACTTGTCCATGGCGCCGAAACCTCCGGTGAGAGTATAGGAACGACATGTCCGGGAAGCGACGGTTGCCGACGGAAGCGAGAATCCGACGCATCCCTAGCATCTGCGCCGATCGTATGGATTCCCATGGATCGGCGAAGGTCCCATGCCTTGCCGGAACGCTGCTCTAGGAAAGGAACGCGGGAATGCCAGTCTCACCTCGTGCGATCGTCACCCACCCCACCGCCGCGCATCGGTCCGGCACCAACTGGTTCCGGTTGTCGCTCGTGGGCGTTCTTGCGGCGGCGGTCGCGGGCTCGACGATTGCCCTGACGCAGAAGCCCGCCGAACTGCAGTTCTTCGACCCGATCATCGACGTCAAGACGACGCTTTCGGGCCTGTATGTGGAGAAGCTGACCGACGAGCAGCTCAAGAAGATGCAGGAGGGCGCGATCAACGGGATGATCGAAGCACTCGGGGATCCGTACACCGTGTACGTCCCCGGCGACAAGGTCGGCAACTTCAACAAGGATCTCACCGGCGAGTACGTCGGCATCGGAGCATCGATCAACATCCGCGACGGCTGGCTGACGATTGTGTCGCCGCTGGAGGACTCCCCGGCGTACCGAGCCGGGATCATGGCGGACGACCGCGTCATCGAAATTGACGGTCAGACGACGCAGGGGCTGTCGGCCGATGAGTGCATCGCGAAGCTGATCGGCGTCGCGGGCACGAAGGTGAACATCATCATCGAGCGCAAGGGAGAGAAGATCCCGATGACGCTCACGCGCGCTCCGATCAAGACCCGCTCGGTCAAGGGTGTGCATCGCCTCGAGAACGACGCCGAGAAGTGGGACTTCAAGATCGATCCCGTTCGGCGAATCGGATATGTGCGGCTGACCCAGTTCACCCCCGGCTGCGCGGAAGAGATTCTCGACGCACTGCTCGAAGCGGGCGCAACGGACTCCGATCCGGGCAAGCGGCTGCAGGGTTTGATTCTCGACCTTCGTGACAACGGCGGCGGGGTCCTTGAGGAGGCGATCGCAATCGCGGACCTGTTCCTCACGGAGGGGACCATTGTGAGCACGCGGGGGCGCTCGTTCCCCGAGCGTGTCGCGCGGGCGATCGACAAGGGCACGCTCCCGAACATCCCGCTCGCGGTCCTCGTCAACGGCTCTTCGGCAAGCGCGAGCGAGGTGCTCGCGGGGGCGCTCGTGGAGAACAACCGCGCCGTCGCGATCGGCACCCGGTCCTTCGGCAAGGGCAGCGTACAGAGCGTTCGCAAGCTCCCCAACGGGAACGGCGCTGAACTAAAGATCACCGAGCAGGGCTATTACCTGCCCACCGGCAAGAGCATCAGCCGCAAGGACACCAGCGCCGAGTGGGGCGTGGACCCGACCAAGGGCTTCTTTGTGCCGATGACCGACCGCGAACTCATCGAGATGTACCGCGTGCGCCGCGAACTCGAGATCATCCGCTCGGGTGGCGGAGCGGGCGGCGGCCCGAACGGCGCCGCGACGCCGACCGAACAGGATTGGAGCAATCCGGACTGGATCCTTTCGTTCCTGAAGGACCCGCAGCTTTCCGCCGCCGTCAAGGCCGTGCAGGGCAAGATCGACACCGGTGCGTGGAAGCCGACGGGCAAGGAGGGCCTGATCGGGGCGCAGATCGCGTTCGACGAACTCACCCGAGCACGCCGCCTGCAGCAGCAGCTTGAGCGCGAGATGATCCGCGTCGACCGGCGTATCGAGGCGCTGGAGACCGCCAGCGGCGATCTCGCCAAGGCGAAGGTCGGCGACCTCTGGCCGCAGGACGCCGATCTGACCGGCGGCAAGATGCAGATCACCGACAAGGACGGCAAGGTGATCGCAACGCTGGACATCACCGGCAACAACCTGCAGCGCTGGCTGATCGATGCCGACGTCAAGAAGCCTGATAGCCCGACGTCGGAGGGCGACAACAAGCCGGTGGCGGCCAACCCAGCCCCGTCGCCGGCCAAGCCCCAGACGCCCTGACCCCGTGGCCGCTGACACGCTGATCCTCGGCATCGAGTCCTCGTGCGACGAGACCGCGGCGGCGATCGTCGAGCGGGGCATTGTCGTGCGCTCCAGTGTCGTCGCAAGTCAGAACGAGATCCACACCAAGTACGGCGGAGTCGTCCCGGAGCTGGCGAGTCGCGCGCACATGGAGCGGATGATGCCGGTGATCCGGCGTGCGATCGAAGAGGCAGGTGTCACGCTTGATCGCCTCGACGCCATTGCCGTCGGTCACCGGCCGGGCCTGATCGGTTCGCTCTTGATCGGCGTGGCGGCGGCGAAGGCGTTGGCATGGTCGCTCGGCAAGCCGCTGATCGGGGTGGACCACGTGCAGGCGCACCTCTATGCCGGGCTTCTGGATGAAGCTTCGAAGGGAGAAAGCGACGGTGCGGCGTGCGCGGAGACCGGCGACGAGGCACGGTTTCCGGCGCTTGGCCTCGTCGTTTCTGGCGGACATACGTCGATCTATCTGCTCCGCTCGTGGCTGGAGTTGCAGCGGCTCGGCGCAACCATTGACGACGCGTTGGGCGAGGCGTATGACAAGGTCGCGACCATCCTCGGCGTGCCGTTCCCGGGTGGGCCGAACCTTGATCGCCTTGCCCAAACGCCCGGCGCGAACGATCGCATCGAGGACCTGCCGATCAGCCGCCTCTCGCCGACCTCGCTCGACTTCTCGTTTTCCGGCCTGAAGACCGCGATGCTGTACCAGGTACGGGGCGTTCCGGAGCACCCGGCACACAAGCGCGCGGAGTCTCGCTACGTGGCTCCCCCGCCGCTGACGGACGAGCGGCGCCGCGATCTGGCGGCGACGTTCCAGCGGGCCGCGGTACGAACCGTGACGCTGAAGCTCGAACGGGCTCTGGACCAGCTGCGGCAGCGCGGGGTGTATCCCAAGAGCCTGCTCACCGGCGGCGGCGTCACGGCGAACACGCGGCTGCGGAACGAGCTTGTCGCGTTTGCCTCGGCCCAGCGGCTCGCGCTCGCTCTGCCGCGGATGGCGTACTGCGTGGATAACGCGGCCATGCTCGCGGGACTGGCCTTTCACCACCTGCAGGCGGGGCGTACCAGCGACCTGACCCTTGAGCCTGTGCCGACAACCGCGTGCTGACATGAACAGGGCGTCCGGCTCATCTTCCCCCGATGGCCGCCGCGAAGTGCCGGCGGAACTGCTGCATCCCGCGGCGTTGTCCGATGAGGACCTGTGGCGGGCCGTACGGCTGACGCGCGGCCGTGACGGCGGCCCGGGCGGCCAGCATCGCAACAAGGTCGAGACGAAGGTGACGCTCCTGCACGAGCCCACGGGCATTGAAGCCCATGCGAGCGAGCGGCGCAGCGCGGAAGAGAACCGCAAGGTCGCGTTCACGCGGCTGCGGCTGGCGCTGGCGACGCTGGTCCGGCGTGCACCCGTTGCCCGCGACGCCTTCGGCGATGTTGCCAGCGATCTGTGGCGCCAACGCTCGCGGGGCGGGGTGATCGCGTGCAACCCGTCGCACCGCGATTTCGCGACGCTGCTCGCCGAAGCGCTCGACGTGATCGAGGATTGCGGGCAGGACGCAAAGAAGGCCTCGCTGCGGCTCTCGGTTACCGCGAGCCAGCTCACGAAGCTGGTGAAGGATCACCCGGCCGCGTTCGAGCTCTGGAATCGCAAGCGGGTGGAACGAGGCCTGCATGCGCTGAAGTGAGCCGCAGGTCAGCGTGTCTGATAGTCGCCATCCACTTCGAAACGTTGTGTGGTGAGCTCTTCAAGGCCCATGGGTCCGTAGGCGTGGAGCTTGGTCGTGCTGATGCCGATCTCGGCGCCGAGGCCGAGCTGAAAGCCGTCGTTGAACCGGGTGCTGGCATTAGCCACGACACAGGAGGCGTCGACACCAGCGCGGAAAGCGTCGATGGCCGCGGCATCGCGGCTGAGGATCGCCTCGGTGTGGCGTGAGCCGTAGCGGTTGATGTGTTCGGTGGCGCCCCGAACGCCGTCGACAATGCTGATCGCGGCGACGAGGTCGAGATACTCGCGGCCAAAGTCATCCGCGGCCGCCCGGGCCAATGAAGGCACGATGCGGCGCGAGGCCTCGTCGCCCCGGGCTTCGACACCGGCGTCGGCGAACGCTCCGGCGAGCCGGGGCAGGAACTCGGCGGCGATGGCACGGTCGATCAGGTAGCACTCCGCAGCGTTGCACGTTGCGGGAGCGCTGGTTTTTGCGGTCACGCAGACATTGATCGCGCGATCGAGGTCCGCGGCTTTGTCCACGTACACGTGGCAGACGCCCTTGAAGTGCTGGATGGTCGGTATGCGGCTGTGCTCGGCGACGAAGCGGATGAGCTCCTCGCCGCCCCGGGGGATGACGAGATCGATCAACGTGTCCAGCCGAAGGATCGACTTGAGTTCCTCTCGATCCGACGACGTGATCAGCGTGATGGCACTCTCGGGCAGCCCGTGCGCACGGAGGACACGCCGAGCGATGGCGGCGATGACGGCGCTGGAGTCGCCGGCCTCGCGGCCCCCCTTGAGAAGGCATGCGTTGCCGCTCTTGAAGCACAACGCGAATGCGTCCGCGGTCACTCCCGGCCGTGCCTCGTAGATCATGCACACGACACCAAGCGGCACCCGGACACGACGAACATGCAGCCCGCTTGGGACACGTTTCTCCGAGGTCACAGCACCAACGGGATCGGGAAGCTCGGCGACCTGGCGAAGGCCCGTGGCGAGCTGCTGGATGGATGTCGCGGACAGCTCGAGCCGCTTGAGCTTCGATGCGGCGAGCCCGTTCGCGCGGGCTCGTTCCATATCCGCCCGGTTCGCAGCGAGGATCGCGTCGCTCGCAGCGACGAGTTCGTCGGCGAATGCTCGAAGGACCCCGTTCTTCGTCTGCGTCGGTGTCGCGGCGAGCACGCGGGAGGCCTCGCGAGCGGCCGTTGCTTCGGGTAGGAATCCGCTCACGCTTCACCTCCGCGGGCCATCAGTAGATCATCGCGATGCACCACTTCGTCGCAGTGCGAGTATCCGAGCACAGTCGCGATCTCGGCGGCTTTGTGTCCCTTGATGCGGGCAATCTCCTCGGCGCTGTAGGCCGTGAGACCACGGGCGATTGTCTCACGATCGGCGCGAATGTCGACCACACTGCCGGCGTCGAATATCCCATCGACGCCCGTGATGCCGGATGGCAGCAGACTCGCCCCGCGTTCGACGATCGCACGAGCAGCGCCGGCGTCGATTCTGATCGTTCCCTTCGAACGCGCCGAAAAGCCGATCCAGCGGCGGCGGGAGTCCACGCGTGATGGGCGTGCGAGGAATCGCGTACCGATCTCCTCGCCCGCGAGCAAGCGCGGAAGCACGTTCGGCTCGGCACCGGGGGCGACCACACAGGAAATGCCCAGTCGCGTCACGATCTCGGCCGCGTCGAGCTTGGTGCCCATGCCACCCGTGCCGACGCCCGACTTCTCCGCCCGGACGTGCTTGCGGGCGGCGGCAACGCTGTCCACCACCGGGATCACGCTGCGCGTTCCGCTGGCCCAGAGACCCGGAGCCGTGCTGAGCATGACCAGCAACTCGGCCCGTAGCATGGCGGCCGTCAGGGCGGCGAGACGATCGTTGTCCCCGAGCTTGATCTCGGCGAACGACACGCTGTCGTTCTCGTTAATGATCGGAACCGCACCGTGCTCGAGGAGCGTCTCGAGCGTGTGCCGAGCGTTGAGGAACCGCAGGCGGTGATCGAAGTCGTCGGCGGTGAGCAGAACCTGGCCGACGGTGATGCCGTGGGCGCCGAAGGCGTCGGAGTACGCGGCCATGAGACGCTGCTGCCCGATCGCTGCTGCGGCCTGCTTCTGGCGTATGAGCTTCGGGGGTCGAGTGAGACCAAGTGCCCGGAATCCCGAGGCGATCGCGCCGGAGGAGACCAGCACCACGTCTGTGCCGCTTCCTCGAAGCGCGGCGATCTGCCCCGCGAGGCGCCGGACGGCTTCGAGCGACAACCCGCCGGCATCGGCGAGGACCGCACTCCCGACCTTGACGACGATGCGACCTTTGGCAGCGCGGTGCGACTTCTCACGAGCCGAACTCATACCAGAGACTAGGCAGCGACCTCGAGCAACCGCCTGCCCCGCGCGGATGCTCGAAACCTTACCGCTCGGCGATCTTCAGAAGTGGCGGCTCGCGGCGCTTCTCCATGAGCCCCTCCACGGCGACTCGGGCCCGTTCCGCCAGCAATCGATCACCGGCGTTCATCAGACCCACAAGGAACAGCCGGATCTCGTCTCGGCGCGAGGGAACCTGATCAGCGATCTGCGTGAGCAGATTCACAGCCTCGACGCGCACGGCATCAGGCCCTTGGGTGGCATAGAGCTTGACCTCGTCAAGCAAATGACTCGCGTGACGATCGGAGGGGGCCACGAGAACCGGCCATTGGAGGGTCGTCAGAAAGACCGGCGATGTCGGTCGCCAGAGCCGCATCTTGTCGATGAGCATGTCCGTGCCCTCGCACCGGGTGGTTGGGCTGCTGGCCAATCCTGCCGCACCGAGCACTTCGAGGTTCGGTTCGCCGCTGGCGGCGAGCACCCTGAAGGCCTGATGCAGCCAAGGCGAGTCGGGGCCAATCCGGCACGCCCAGACCATGGCGAAGAACCGTTCTTCTCCTCGCACGGAGTCGGCAAGATCGAGCAACGCCGAGGCGGCGACCGGGGAGTCCCGCCCGAGTGCCGAAAGAGCAACCGCGCCCGCGGCTACGGTCGCCTGAGTCCGTTGATATGCCACCGCGTCGACAACGCCACTCGCCGCAACGTCGGGGCGACCCGCCGCGGCCAGCAATCGGAGCAACAGGTCCCACTCGTTGCTTCCGGGGACTGCGCTGGCGAGTTCCCGTTCCAGCGCAGGCACAAACTCCTCGAGTTCCTTCGCCGCAACCGCGCGGTTTCGAGGGGCCTGAAGATACTCGCTGCTTTCGGCGTCGCTCCGTGAAGCCAGGTAGCTGCGGGCGAGCTGTGCGGTCGCGCTCTCCGAGAGCCCCCCGTCTGCCAGCAGCATGCCGAACGCCCGCTTCCATGCCTGCAGGGAAAGCTCACTCTCGAACGACCCGCGCGAGAGCAGAGTCGTTGCACGACGGACCGACTCCGCAGACTCACCCGCGATCAGCGCGGCCTGCGCCCGCGAGAACAGCCAAGCTCGCTGCCACTCAGCCAGCTTGTTGTCGGTGACGCGCCCTGCGAGCGTCAGATCGCGGAACCCAGGCGCTGAGATGATCATCTCCCGTGGCATCGTGAACGCACCGGCTATCAGGACTGTCGTCGGCACCAAACCCTGCGCCCCACCGTGATCCGCGCGGTGGTACTGATATAGGAACTGTGCGAGCAACTGCAACGCCACAGCAACCGATGCGAGACGCACGCTGCGCTTTCGTCGGACGAGCTCGCGATCATGGCGCACCGTGGTGCCGCACTCCGGGCAGAGCCCCTCGTGGGCGGTCATGTCGTACCAGCACCGCGGGCACAGCGGCACGCCCTTCGACGAACGCCCGAGCACCGCGATAGCGCCAACGCATGCCGCGAGGCCGACCAAGGCGGCAAGTCCGCCCACGAAGGCCAGATCGAACGTGCGGTTGTCGAAGCCATCCCATCCACGAATGCGGCGTCGGACGCTCCACAACACCGCCGCGGCGCCGAAGAGAAGTACCGATGACACTCCGGTCCATGTGAACCGGCGGCGTTCGGAGGCGGTCAGGGCCTGCCGGGCGAAGATGATGCCCCCGACTGCCAGGACGGCGGGCAGCAACGCCAGCAGGTGATAGAAAACACGATCGGCCACAGGAAGTGCACTGTACCGTCGGACAGCCGATCCGTGGCGGCACGCACCCGTGCAGAGGTTCAAGTCTTGCGATGCAGCGATATGAAGCAAACCCCGAGCCACCGCATCAGACGCGTCAGGAAGCGTCGACATCAGTCATTCTCGCGTCGCTGCGCGACGGGCGCCCGGTCGACCGCCATCTTGCGCCGCACTGGCCCCGACGCCTTCAGCCGACATGCCAGCGGCGAGCGACGACGCCGGTCGGCGGGACGGTTCGAACACCCTCAAGGGGCCTGATTCGACGGTGACCGGACCATTCCCGGACGCTCCGTTGCATCAGGCCCGCTCGCCGGCCATCGCAACCGGGTGATCCGCGGCCGGTACGGAACTCTTCTGCGAACACGTTGGCTCGAAGGGCGGACGCACAAGACTGGAGGTTCCTTCGATGCAATCGTGTCGATTCGGCATCGCCGTGTTGGTCGTGATCGCGTGCGGTCGCGTGCCGACCTCGCTCGCGGCGGGCTTCAGCTTCACGCGCCTCGGAGACCTTGCCGGGGGCGTGTTCGAGAGCATGACGTTCGGGCTTTCTTCGGATGGCCGAGTCGTTGTCGGTGCCTCACGCAGCGCCCGCGGGGTCGAAGCCTTCCGCTGGACGCGAGAGGGCGGCATGGTCGCGATGGGTGATCTGCCGGGCGGGACGTTCGAAAGCCGCGCGTTCGCGTGTTCGAGCGATGGATCGGTCATCGTCGGTTCCGGACGAACGCAGTTCGGTCAGGAGGCCTGCCGCTGGAACGCCGCGGGCGTGGTGGCTCGCGTTGGACCCGGCGATCTTCCGGGCGGGCAGACCTCCGGCGTCGCACACGGAACCTCGGCGGACGGTTCGGTGGTTGTCGGCCAAGGGACAGGGACCCTCGGGCGCGAGGCGTTCCGCTGGTCGCAGGCGGACGGCATGGTCGGGCTCGGAGACCTGGCTGGTGGCACGTTTGACAGCACCGCATTCGCATCCTCCGGCGACGGCTCGGTGGTCGTTGGCACGGGCACCGGTGCGTCGGGGCGCGAGGCTTTCCGGTGGACCGCACAGACCGGGCTGGTGGGCCTGGGCGATCTGGTTGGCGGCGGGTTCCGGAGCGCGGCGGTGGGCGTCTCGAGAGACGGGTCGACCATCGTCGGAAACGGAACCAGCAACCTCGGCGACGAAGCGATGCGCTGGACGGAGGCAACCGGGATGGTGGGCCTTGGCGACCTTGCCGGCGGCGCGTTCTTCAGCGATGCGATCGCGATCTCGGGCGATGGCCGCGTTATCTATGGTGTGAGCGAAACAGAAGCTGGCCTGGAGTCGTTCATCTGGACAGAAGCCACCGGGATGATGAACCTCCGCCAGTTGCTCATGCAGGCCGGAATCACCGGTCTCGAGAACTGGCGGTTCGATCAGTTTCACGGGGCGCTGTCGCACGATGGAACGGTGATCGCGGGATTCGGGCGGAACCCACAGGGAAACTTGGAGTCGTTCGTGATCACGATACCGACGAGCGGTACGGTGTGGGTGGCGATGCTCGGCGTTGCGTTCGCGAGCCACAGAAGACGGGCACCCGACCGATGCCACTAACGTTTTCGCGCGGGGGCACGGCCGGCGGATCGACCTCGAGGACGGCCGCGCGAGGTGGACCGACTGACCGCTTCACGTCGCAACACTCCCAAATCGTGCAACAGCGAAATTGTTACGGAGCGAAGGAAGTCGTCGGCGGCCGAGCCGAGTCGAAACTGATTCTTCCGATAGGCAAGGACCCGCAAGTAAGCGCCAACCGGGAAGTCGCCACCCATCCACGCCGCGTGATAGCCCGCGAGGCCGCGTCCGCGCAGGATGCGGGCTGCGTTGGACAGCAGCATCTCGCACCACACTTTCGCCGCGATCTCGGTCTCGAACAGCAGACTCTGACTCTGCTTTTTCTTGCCCGGAAGAATCTCAGAAAACGAGATCGAGCGCGTCTCCGCCGAAACACTCTTCAAGTCCCAGCGATAGTTTTCGGCTCGCAATCCCAGTACACAGGTCGATGGAGCGGAGCGTCGTTCGCACGCCCTTTCTCCGGATGTACCTCCATCAACCCGCACGATTCGATCAACTCGAGCGTTCCTGCCAACAAGCCGCCAAGTACATCGGTTGTGTAACCCGGATAGAGCGTGACCGCGCGACGTCCACATCTCATCCGGGCTTCCATCGATCCCGCGCCCCAAAGCTTGAGCGACATCTTGAACGCGAGTTTGCGAACAGAACGCTTTCTCACGGCTTCACACCGAGCATCGCACTCTTGCTCGCGATCTCGGCATGGATGTCTGCCACGAACTTCGCCAGCGGCATCGCGCCCAGGTCCTTCTCCACGCCGCGGGCGCGGACGGACACGGCCCTGTTCTCAGCGTCGCGCGGGCCGACGATGAGCATGTAGGGGATCTTCTCGTCGGCCGCGACCTTGATCTTGGCTTGCACGCGCTCGTTGGACTCGTCGAGGGTGGCCCGTACCCCCACCGCTTGCAGGGCGGCGAGCACCTCCCGGCCATAGTCCAGGGTCTTGTCGCTGATGGGCAGGATGCGGACCTGCTCGGGGCTGAGCCAGGTGGGGAAGGCGCCGGCGAAATGCTCGATGAGCACGCCGCAGAAGCGCTCCATGCTGCCGAACGGGGCGCGGTGGATGACGACGGGGCGGTGGGCCTTGTTGTCCGGCCCGATGTACGACAGGTCGAAGCGGTTGCCCATCTGGTAATCGACCTGCACGGTGCCGAGCTGCCACTCGCGGCCGATAACGTCCTTCACCACAAAGTCGATCTTCGGGCCGTAGAACGCGGCTTCGCCCGGCTCCTGGCTAAAGGTGACGCCCAGCGACTGAGCCGCGGCGATGCACGCGGCCTCGGCCTTGTCCCAGCTCTCGGCGCTGCCGGTGTACTTGTTCGAGTCCTTGTCGCGCAGACCGACGCGGACGCGGTAGTCCTTCATGCCCAGCACGTTGAAGATGGTCTTCACGAGCGACAGACAGCCCTGGATCTCTGCCGGGACCTGGTCCTCGGTGCAGAAGAGGTGCGCGTCGTCCTGGGTGAAGCCGCGGACGCGGGTGAGGCCGTTCAATTCGCCCGACTGCTCCCAGCGGTACACGGTGCCGAACTCGGCGAGGCGCACGGGCATGTCGCGGTACGAGTGCGGCGAACTGCCGAAGATCTTCGCATGATGCGGGCAGTTCATCGGCTTGAGCATGAAGCCGTCAACAAGCTTGTCGTCGGCCATGATGCGATCGGCAGCGATGGTGGTCGCCTTGGTGCGCTCATTGATGCCTGCGGCGAGCCGCGCGGAGACACCATCCACGCGGCTCATCATCTCGGCGCAAGAGCAGCCTGACTTACAGAGCTCCTCGAGCGCCTGACGCTCGACGATGGGAGCGAACTGGCTGTCCTTGTAATACGGGAAGTGGCCCGAGGTCTTGTACAGCTCCAGCCGCCCGATGTGCGGCGTGAAGACTTCGGTGTAGCCCTGCTTCTTCAGCTCGGCAGAGATGAAGTTCTGTAGCTCTTTGCGGACGATCGAGCCCCGCGGGGTCCAGAGGATGAGGCCCTGGCCCACGTCCTCGTCGATGTGGAACAGGCGCAGGTGCTTGCCGATGACGCGATGGTCGCGCTTGGCGGCTTCTTCCTTCTGCTTGAGGAACTCATCGAGCTCGGCCTGGGTCGGGAACGCAGTGCCGTAGACGCGGATGAGGCGATCGGAGTTCTCGTCGCCGTGCCAATAGGCGGACGCGAGCGACAACACGCACGCGGCACCGATGCGTCCGGTGGAGGGAACGTGCGGGCCGCGGCAGAGATCTTCCCAGTTTTTGCCGGGGGTGCCGGTGGCGTAGAAGGTAAGGGGAGCAGCGGAGGAGGGGGGCAGGGGAGCAGGGGACGGAGCGAACGCGGGCTTGCCGCCCTTGTAGACGCTGCTTGGCATACCGAGGGCTCGCTCGGCGTTGTCCACCTTGTACTTGTTGCCCTCGGCGTTGAGTTTGCTCAGGCCGTCGTTGCTGGCAACCTCGTACCGAGTGATCGGCCGATTCTCGGCGATGATCTCCGCGATCCGCTTGTTGATCGCGGCGAAGTGATCGCTGCTGATCTTCTTGCCCTCGGGCACGTACATGTCGTAGAAGAACCCGGTCTCGGTCGGCGGGCCGTAGGCGAGCTGGACTTCCTTGCCGATCACGTCCTGGATCGCTTCGGCCATCACGTGGGCGGCGGAGTGGCGGATGAGGTAGAGACCGTCCTTGTCCAGCACCTTCTGCCGGTCGCGCTCGGTGACGATCGAGATGCTGGCGTCGCGGTCGATGACGGTCGCGAGGTCGCGTAGTTCGCCGTCGATCTTGACGCCCAGGGCGGCCTTGGCGAGGCCGGCCCCGATGGACGCGGCGATGTCCTTGCCGCTGACGGGCTTGTCGAAGGACTTCTTGGAACCGTCGGGGAGGGTGATGGTGGGCATGGGAAAAGCTCAAAGCGAGAGAACGAAAAGCTCAGATCAAGGCAGGAAAGAGATTGACAAACGAAAAACCCGGCTTGCGGCCGGGTCGGTTGCTGAATAGAGACTCCGCTGCCTGCCGGCTCAGGCGTGGGAGTCGTGTCGAGTCGTCGTCGTGGCACCGGAGGAGAACATCCGAGAAAGGATAGCCACGACAACGCGTCCACTCCATCGAGCCACTCGCTCACCAGCACGGCTCGTCGAGCCATGCGAGGACCGCGGCACTGGCCCCGCCCGATGGACGGATCGGCCCTGCACGCGGGGAACGACAGCGATTCGGCCGCCGCCGGACCATACCGCACCACCGAAGCTGTCGGTGCGTCCGCGGACTCGACCAGAAAGTGAGTCACGATCACGGACAGAGCAACGCGTTGTAGGCCGCCGCGAAAACGACGAAGTCGGCGTCGTCCACGAAACCGTTGTAGTCGAGATCGGCCGGGCACCCGCCCGGCATGGACGGACTCGCGCAGTCGAAGAGGTTGTAAGCCAACGCGAATTCGGCGAAGTCGGCATCATCGACCTGACCGTCTAAGGTGAGGTCGGCTGGGCACGTGTGAACGGCAATCTCGTAGGCGCCGCGATCGACCAGCGGTGGTGATCCGAATCCGCTATCGACGGCCGTCGGGTCGTCGGTCATGCGACGCGCATCAGCGAGATCCACCGGCACGCGTTCGGCGGTGTCGCCGTCACCGTCGAGGTCCAACGTGTCGAGGGGGACACGGGCGTTGTTGCCGGAATCGATTGCGCGCGAGCCCGACCCGAGACGCGGGTCGTCATCGAGCGTGCCCGGCGTGGCATCCGGACCGGCGATACTGAGGAACAGAGGATCATCGCCGAAGTTGCCAAAGGCGTCGGCGCTGGTGGTCGGCCATCCCTGGACGACGGTGTAGAAGGCCGTCCCCGCGATCGCCTGGGCGTCTAGGGACTGTCCGATCAGGGCCGATGAGTTGAAGTAGATGATGGAGTTCACAAAGTCCACGTTGTACGCGCCGGCCGCTTGGCCGCGCGCTGTGTTGCGGGCGAGCGTGCCGTTCAGCACCTGCGAACGAGCGTTGGCGAAGATCGCGCCGCCGAAGCCGTCGATTCCCGGGGGCCGACCCGCCTGGTCGGCCGCGCCCGCGGCGTTCCCGACGAGGTCGCAGTTGATGAGGGTGACAGCGACGTTCGCATACACCCCGCCGCCGTCGCCCGCATCGCCGGATTTCAGGCCGTTTCCAGCCCTGTTCCCGAGGAAGCGGCAATTGACGATGGTCGCCGGTCCGTTTGCATACACGGCCCCCCCGGAGGCGGAGCCTGCGTCGCTGGTGCCCGATGAGTTGGCCAGAAACACGCAGCGGGAAATGCTGGCCTGGCCGGACTCCAGGTTGATCGCTCCGCCTGCACCCGCGGCGCCGCCGACCACCCATGTCGGATAGATCGGGTCGACGAACCCCTGACAGTCACTGGACGCCGAAGATGAACCTGCCGCGTTCGCAGTGAATGTGCAGCGGCTCAATTCCACGGTCGCGTGGCTGGCAAAGATCGCCCCGCCCGAGCCGGCATCGCCCGCGGGCACAAACATCCCGGCACTGCAGCTCGACAACGTGCTTCCTGCACGGTTGTTCAAGAATCGCGAGTCGTTCACGCGAAGATCGCCCGCGTCTGTGTAGATCGCGCCTCCATGGCCGGCAGCGGGCGTGAAGCCGAACGGGAAATCGAATCTCCCTCGTCCATGAGTCACGTTGGAATCAAAGGTGCATCCGCTGATGGTGAGAGAAGCCCCTCCAAAGGAGCAGATCGCTCCTCCATGCCCCCAGTTCTGACCCGGATTGTGCATGGTCCGATTGTTCACAAAGATACAGTCCACCACGTCGACCGAGCCGCCCTCGATCAGCATGCCGCCGCCGCCTTTGTACGAAGCGGAATGGAATGCCATGCCGTCTCGGATGGTAAAACCCGAGACGACCGCATCCGCGCTGTGGCGCAGGATCAGAACCGGCCCGGCTTCGGGCGGATCGGGTGACCGGCCCTTGAGAATCGTGACGTGGACGTCGGGCTCGGCTTGGGAAACCAGCATCTCGTTGCCGAGGAAGCCGCCATAGAGGCTCACCCCGGCCGGAACAATGAAACTGGACGTCGGCACGGTGAAAGGTGCGGTGTATGTCCCCTTCGCAACCCAGAGTTGATCGCCGGGCTGCGCGATGGCCAGCCCGGCCTCGACGGTTCGGAACGCCGTGGCCCACGCGGCACCGTCTCCTCCTGACGGCGAGGCGGCGTTCACATAGACCACTCCGGCGAGGCACTCCGCCCCGCCCGCCAAGAAAAGCAGCGCCGCCAAGCCTGTATGCGAGCGGCGAGTGCATAACCGTGCGCCACGATCGCGCGAGACGACGGTGGGAGCTGTTGCAACCATGATGTTCTCCTTCTTCGGGCGCGGCAGACCCACCCGCGAGCGGTCCGGTTCGCCGCGCGTTTCGTCATCTCACTAAGCCCCCTCCACGCTCGCAGGTCAATAGGGAAGTTTGCTGGAAGTGTGGGGCGTTCCACATCCGGCATGTCGCGTCGGAACCACGCGCCGTGACGGAGCCGCGTTTGCAGATCCTTTCCGGCGGCGAGCCGACGTCCTGTACTCGGCACGCAGAAGCGCGTCCCGTGGCCGAACGCGGCTTGGCGACCGAACCCGTGCCGTGCCTGGGTCGGACGTCGCGAGCCGGCATGCGGGGTGCACGAACGCCCCTCCGGGCGTTGCAACGGCTCTCACGCGTTGCGACAAGGAGCGCCGTCACCCCGGCGCGATCCAGAGCCGACGGCACGCCGCGGGTGGCGCTACCCCTGTTCCCGGAGACGTGGACTCGCTCAACTTGCTTCCCGGCCGGAGCACGGTGCATGGGTGCTGAGGTCACGCGCGGGTGTAGTGCAGCGTGACCAATCCTGAGGCGTAGGACCTCGTCGCGGCCAGACGCAGATGGGTGTCTCGCCCAATGGACGGAAAGAGCGGTCGCCCCTCTCCGAGAATGATGGGATGCACGGAGATGATGTAGTCGTCAATGAGGTCGGCGCGAAGGAAGTCGCGAACGACCTCGCCTCCGCCAACCAGCCAGAGATGGCGACCGGGCTGCGAGCGGATACGGCGCACCACCTCGGAAACCGGCTCCGCCGTGTACTCGACATCGGCACGCGGAGCGGCGCGGGGCGTCCGCGAAAAAGCGATCGTCCGCTTCCCGGAGTTTGGCCACGGATCGAACCGGAGGCAGTCCTCCAAGGTCCGACGGCCCATGAGGACGGTGTCGATGCCGGCAAAGAACTCGGCGTAGCCGTAGTCGGCGTCGGTGAAGAGCCAGTCGATGCGCCCGTCGCTGCGAGCGATAAAGCCATCAAGTGAGGTCGCGATGAAGAGTTGGATGCGGCGCTCGGTCATAGCGGGCTCCGGGATGGCGATGGTAGCGACGGGCCTCCTGCATCGGGTCATCGGAGCATGTATCCCGCAGGTCGCTCGAGGGGTTGATATCTGGCGCAGCCGATCGCTCACGCTGGGGGCTCGCCGGGTCAGCGGCCTACCTGAGGGAAAGTCGATATCCTCTGGGCGTGCAGTGCCCATTCTGTAACGCCGACAACGACAAGGTCATCGACAGCCGCGCCAGCGATGCGGGGAAGACGATCCGTCGTCGCCGCGAGTGCATCGGGTGCGGCAAGCGGTTCACGACCTACGAGCGGGTCGAGCAGGCGTCGCGGCTCATGGTCGTGAAGCGCGACGGATCGCGGGTGCCGTTCAGCCGCGAGAATGTGCTGCGGGGCGTCAAGTCCGCCTGCGGCAAGCGCCCGATCTCGGAAGAGTCCAAGGAACGCATCGCGGACCTCGTCGAGGAAGAACTCCACAAGGAGTTCGACCGCGAGGTGGCGAGCCGCGTGATCGGCGAACGCGTCATGAGCAAGCTCCGCGACCTCGACGAGGTGGCGTACATCCGTTTCGCCAGCGAGTACTACAAGTTCCGGAACGTCGAAGACATCCTGCAGCAGCTCGAGACACTCAGCGGGCGGATCAAGGACGTAAAGGAGCAGCAGAAGCTGTTCTGAGCCGCGGCCGACTGGAAACAACTCAGATGCATCGAGCAGCGGGAACGCTGGAGATCGCTTAAGCTGCCGGCTCCGTGCGTGGGGGCCGCCCAAGCAGACGAAGGGCGAGCATGTCCGCGGCAGCCTGAGCCTCGAAGCCTCGGTGCCGTGACTCGATTCGAAGCACATGATGCAGGTGTGTGAGGAGTGGGTCGAGCCAGCTTCGACAATCGTCGTCGACTTCCGCGCCGTTGCGCCACGCGCCGTGACGCGGACGTCGCCAGCGTTCGCTGCATTCCGCCGCGTGCAGGCACGCCCCGGCGAACACGTCATCATCAATCCGGTCGGCCGATCGAGCCAGCGCCACAACACCGACCGCGGCATGGGCGGACAGGGCCCCGAAGTGCGCTTCGTTCCGTGACACCCAGTCGAGCGTCCGGATACCCGCCCGCCGCGTCTCGGCGTCAAGTTCGACCAGGCTGTTCACAAGCCGTGCGAGCGTCGCCTCGGTGACGAGGTCGCCGACATCCGCGTTTGCATCCCCGGCAAGCAGAAGCAGCGTCGAGGTCGCCAACGCCCGCGCCGCGTGACCCCGCTGTCGGTCGCCGTCGCGTGGGCGTCGGTCGCGTCGGTCCGGTTCGTCGTACTGGGCGAGGCTCAGGGCCTCGACGAACTCGAAGGGCGGCTCCGCCGGTATGTGGGCCTGGGCGAGGACTCGGCGCAAGCAATTGGCGTTGGCGTCGGATCCAAACCCGTTGTCCGCGCCGGCGACCGCTGCGATCACGGCGCCGTCGCAGATGCGTCGCAGCGCGAGGGACAACGCGGCCCGATCGGGATGCATCGAACCTTCCGGAGTTTCAGCGCCACTCGACGGCATCGTCAGCCCCTCGCGCTGATCGTACCGTCAGTGGCCAGAGCCGATGGGAGAGCCGGACCACGTGATCCGAAATGCACGCGTGAACAGCGCCTCAGGTGTCACCGCTCCTGATGGCACGGTTCGGAAGCTCGCGCACCCGCCAACTACGCCGGCGTCGGCATCGTGCCCGGCGGCAGATCCGTGCCGGGTGCCGCGGTCCCGTTCGGTGCGGGCGGCGTCGACTCCGCGCTCTTGCGGGCTTCGGCACGGAGCAGATCGGCCACGGTTGGCTTGGCGAGGGTCTCGCCTCGCATCAGGCGGTGGACGTCATCCGCGGCGAGCGTTTCGTACTTGAGCAGCGCGTCGGCGACGGCGACGACCTTCTCCCAGTTGTCGTCGAGGATCTTCTGGGCGTCCGCGTACGCCTCGTCAACCATGCGGCGGACTTCGTCGTCGATCAGCTTGGCGGTCTCCTCGGAGTACATACGTTCGGGCATGTACATCTCGCGGGTGTCCATGCCGGTGTAGCGGATGAACCCCAGGCGACGGCTCATGCCCCATTCGACGACCATGGTGCGGGCGAGGCTGGTGACCTGTGAGATATCCATGGATGCGCCGCTGGAGGCGTCGTTCATGGCTTTGGCTTCGGCGATGCGTCCGCCGCAGAGCACTCGCATGGTGGCGTTGAGCCACTTCACGCTGTATCCCATGCGGTCCTTCTCGGGAAGGCTGAAGGTGGCACCGCCCGCTCCGCCGCGGGGGATGATGGTGACCTTGTGGAGCGGGTCGGCGTCGGGCAGGATGGCCTGCAGCACGGCGTGGCCGGCCTCGTGGTACGCGACGAGCTTGTTCTCGTCCTTCTCGCGGACGCGGCTCTTCTTGGCCCGGCCGAACTTCACCTTGTCGCGGGCTTCTTCGAGGTCTTCGTGCTCGATGAAGTCCTTGTTCTGCATGGTGGCGGCGATGGCGGCCTCGTTAATGATGGCCGCGAGATCGGCGCCGCTGAACATGGGCGTGCCGCGAGCGATGCGCTCGAGGTTGACGTTCGGTCCGAGCTTGACCTTCTTGGCGTGAACCTTGAGGATCTCCAGGCGGCCCTTGACATCGGGAAGAGGGACGGTGATCTGGCGATCGAATCGGCCCGGGCGGGTGAGGGCGGGGTCGAGGACGTCGTTGCGGTTGGTGGCGGCGATGACAATGACGCCGTCGGTGGTGTTGAAGCCGTCCATCTCGACGAGGATGGCGTTGAGGGTCTGCTCGCGCTCGTCGTGGCCGCCGGTGGTGAAGCCACCGCCGCGGCGACGCCCGACCGCGTCGATCTCATCCAGGAAGATGATACAGGGCGCCGAGTCCTTGGCCTGCTTGAACAGGTCGCGGACGCGGGACGCGCCGACGCCCACAAACATCTCGACGAAGTCAGAGCCGCTGATCGAGAAGAACGGCACGTCGGCCTCGCCGGCGATGGCCTTGGCGAGAAGCGTCTTGCCGCAGCCGGGCTCGCCGACGAGCAGCACACCGCGGGGAATGCGGCCGCCGAGCTTGGTGAACTTCTTGGGGTTCTTGAGGAACTCGATGATCTCGGTGCACTCGTCCTTGGCCTCGTCGATGCCGGCGACATCGGCGAAGGAGACACCGGTCATTTCCTTCGTCAGGGTGCGGTGGCGGCTCTTTCCGAAGTTGCCGAGCATCCCTCCACCGCCCGCGGCGGCACGCAGACCCCGGCTGATGACGTACCAGCCGAGAATCAGGATGAAGACCAGCGGTGCGAAGAACAGGATCAGCGTCATCCAGGGACTGGTGTTCCGGAACTGAACCTTGCCGTCGGTGATCTTGTTCACCTCGCTCGCGACAAGGTCCTTGTTGGCGACGTTGATTGGAATACGGACATACGACTCAGCCGGATTGGCTTCGTCGGGCTTGCGCTTGGCGATGACGGCTTCATCGGAGAGCGTGACTTCGCTGAGCTTGCCGGCCTCGTAGGCGGACTTGAACTCCGCGAGGGTGATGCGTTCGCCGCGGTCGGGGCTGCTGAACATCATGAACAGCAGGACCATGAGGACGATGACAGCGACCATCGTGAAGAGGCCGCGGGATTGCGGGGGCTGAGGAGCGCCTGGGCCGCCGCCGCCCCCACCACCGCCGTTGTCCTTGGCAGGGTTACCTCGCTTGGGGCGCGGCTTGGAGTCGCGAGAGTCATCGGCGGCGACGCGGAGCAGCGATCGCGCAGCGGTGAGCGTGTGCGAGAAGCGAGCGGCGAGAGCGGAAATCCCACTGAGTACGGTCGAACTCATCGGACCCTTTGGGGCCGAGCCCCAGGAGAGCGCATCACGCGGAATCGACGAAGCGGAGGCCACGTCGCAATACATCGGCGAGCAGGGCTGATACCCCGTCATCCATGTATCTGTTCGGCTTTCGATGGCGGAAGATGCACGCCGATACCCGAACGGAGAGCGATTCTAGCGGACCTGCGGCAGGTGCCGGGGTGGATGGATCGGGCTGCATTCGAGCGGCGCTGGATCAAGATCACGGCGCGGGCGGGTGCGGCCCGAAGAGACCGGCACGGTCGCTTACGCTCGGCCCTCTTCCAGACCCCGTGCCGTGACTTGCCGATGGCGGCGGAGGAGCATCCAGTCGGCAAAGCTCGGCGCGAGGGTGCCGAGGGCGAGCATGGCTCGCATGGAAAAACTGGTCCAGACCTCGCCCCGGGGCTTCCGGAGGCAGCGGACCACCGCGTTCGCCACGGTCTCGGCTGGCTGCTTGAAGCGTTCGGGGGTCTGGATGCTGATGCGCTTGCCACCGGAGAGGCGTTTGGCGGTGTCAAAGAACTCGGTCTTGGTGCCGATGGGATGGACGCTAGACACCGCGACGCCCTTGTCGGCGAGCTCGACGCGCATGGCGCGGGCAAAGTGGTCCTGCAGGGCCTTGGTGGCGGAGTACGCGGCGTAGTTGGGGAGGCCGATCTTGCTGACGCAACTGGAGCAGACGAGGATGTGGCCGCGTTTGCCGCCGTTGACGGGCTCCTGTTTGAGGAAGCGTTCCGCGGCGAGGCGTGAGAGTTCGAGGCTGGCCCAGAAGTTGACGCGGAAGATGTCGTCGAGTTCGGCCTGGGTGTAGGTGAGGACGGGGCGCTCGATGCCGTAGCCGGCGTTGGCGAAGACGCTGTAGATGGAGCCGAAGTGGTCGAGGGCGGCCTCGATGAGGCGGGCGTTGTCGTGCGGATTCGAGACGTCCATCACGACGTAGGCAGCGCGGCCTCCGGTGGAGCGGATGGAATCAACAACGCTTTTCAGTTCGTCCTCGCGGCGGGCGGCGACGATGACGTTCATTCCGGCGTTCGCGCAGGCGAAAGCCGTGGCGCGACCGATGCCGGAACTGGCTCCGGTGATGGCGATGGTGCGGCCGGAGAGATTCATGGTCATGCGGAGCGGGAAAGGCTTTCGCTGTACAGGAACAGAGACACAACGGGGCGATGCGGCACGACACTGCGTCGGCTGTGCCGCTGGTCACGACGGGGTTGGAGCCATGACCGGCAGACGCGATTTCCTGTTGCGTCGGTGTCTCGTAGGCCGGCGAGATCCCTTCGCCGGGATTGGGCGGCGAAAGTGCCGGGGCGAGGACGCCCCGGCTCGCGGCGGGCTCGGCAAATCTGCACATTAAGGTTGCGGTCGAGGTGTACCCGCGTTGCGAGTGTCAGCGGCTGGCGGTGGTGTCGTTGCTGGTCGAGCTCTTGGAGCCGGCGTCGGAGGTGCTCTTGCCCTGGAAGACCTTCTTGGTGTTGTCGCTGGTTTCCTGGAGGTCTTCGCCGACGCCGCTGACGGTGTTGCAGGCGGTGAGGGCGAGGGGGGCGACAGCGATCAGGGCGGCGATGGCGAGGCGGGTCCGGTTGTTCTGGATGAGCTTCTTCATGTGCATGGTCTCCAACCAAAGAGTGAAACAGTGTGGTGGCGGGTCTCCGACCGCCGTTGCGGGATCATACCAAGTTGATTGAGATGAGCGTCGAACACACGCGAGCGGGTGGGCTGACGCGGCGACACGCCCAAGGTTGTTCGAGTCCGATGTGGTGAACGGGTCAACATCGATGGCGTGCGATACGTCGACTGAAATCCGCTCCACGGTCTCGCTGCGCTCGACCACTCCTCACCGCTGCGCGGGGTGGGGAGGCGCGTCAGTCGAGGACCATTTCCTCGGCGCCGGCGCCCTTGGGGGCGCGTTGGAGGAGCCAGCGGAGTTCGGCGGCGCGGACGATGTAGGCCGCGGCGGCGTAACTGAACATGCCGACGGCGGTGGCGCAAAGAAGGCGGAGGAAGTGGCTCCACCAATGGCCGTTGACGAGACCCTGGGATGTGAAGAGCCAGTTGGATGCCGCGACACACGCGCCCATGACGGCAGCGACGAGGCAGATTTTGATGATTCCGGTGACGAGGGGCCGGTCGAGGATGTGAACGTTGAGCTTTCGGGTCGCGACGTACGCCACCACGAGCGCTTGGAGCACGGCGCAGACACCGGTGGCGAGCGCAAGGCCCGCTTCGCGGAGCCACCAGATGAGGGTGAGGTTCAGGACGAGATTGATCGCGACCATCGAGACGGCGATGTGCATCGGGGTTTTGGTGTCGCCCCGGGCGTAGAAGGCGCGGGTCAGCACGTGGTTGAGTGAATAGGCCCAGACCGCGGGGGCGTAGCACGCGACGACGAGGGCGGAGCGTTCGAGCCCCTCGGCGGAGAAGGCACCGAACATGGTGCGGACGAGATCCTCGCGCACGAGCACCAGACCGACGCTGGCGGGGATTCCGATGAAGAGCGAGAGACGGATGCCGCGTTTCAGAACGTCTTCGAACGCGGTGCCGTCCTTGGCGGTGCGGCTGAGGAGCGGGAAGACGGCGGTGGCGACGGCGATGCCGAAGACGCCGAGGGGGAACTGATAGAGACGCGAGGTGTAGGAGAGGATGGAGTTGGAGGATTCGTCGAGTGTGAGCGCGAAGCCGAACATGGTCGTGCCGATCCAGATCGGCCACATGGCGATGAGGGTGTCGATCCAAGTATTGAGCTGGAGCGTGCCGAGGCCGACGACCACGGGCAGGAAGCGAGAGAGGACGCGTTTGCTGGAGTCGCGGGCATCAGACGTGAGGCGGGTCCAGCGGACCTTGCCCCGGATGGCGTGGAGGGACCAGGCGATCTGGAGGATGCTGGCAAGGACGGCGCCGATGCCGACGAGGTACGAGGCTTGTTCCTTGGTGACGCCGGGCGCGAACCACGGGACGGCGGCGGCGGCGATCATGACGAGGTTCAGAATCACCGGCGCGGCGGCGGAGGGGCCGAAGCGGCCGTGGCTCTGGAGCATGCCGCCGAGGATGGCCGTGGTGCAGACCATGGGCATCATGGGGAGCATGAGCATCATGAGCTTGAGCGACAGCGCACGCTCGGGATGATCGAGGTTGAGCAGCAGCGCGACGAGGAGACCGAGCTCGACGACGAGGACGATGCCGCCGGTGACGAGGGTGAGGAGTCGGAGCACGAGCGAGGCGAGTTGATTGGCGGCCTCGGGGGCTTCACGCTTGAGCGTGGTGTACTCGGGGAGGAACGCGGCGGAGAGGGCGCCCTCGCCGAAGAGGCGGCGGAAGACGTTGGGGATCTGGAACGCGGCGTTGAAGGCCGAGCCGACGGCGGTGTCGCCGAAGAGACGCGCGGTGAGCAGGTCGCGGGCGAGGCCGGTGAAGCGGGAGAGGAGCGTGAAGCTGGCGACGACGCGGATGGCGGCGGCGAGCACGCCTCCGAAGGCGTGGTCGGTGCTGGCGCCGCTGGTTGGAGGCGATGGGTTGGAAGCAGACGCCGCGTTCACGCGGGAATCATCGGCCATTGCTGGGGCTCTCCGGCAATGGCTGCGAACGCGAGAGCGTGCGTGCGAGGAGCGCGAGCACCGTGGACGCAATGGTAATGCCGAGCCAGTTGAAGGCCAGGTCGTCCCACGCGCAGGTGCGGCCGAGGGCGGGGATGCCCTGCAGGCCTTCGTCGATGCAGGCGTAGCCGAGGGCGAGGATCCAACTCAGCAGCAGATTGCGGCGGGTGTGCCACGGGCCGAAGAACGCGCAGAGCGTGACGAGCCCGGACCAGGAGCCGAAGGCGACGAGGTGGACCCACAGGTCGGAGCGAGGCACGGGGCCCTGGATGTTCAGGTGCGGCCAGTGCGTGCCGGTGAAGAGCAGAAGGGCGTAGGCCCCGAAGGCCAGACGCAACCATGGCATGCCGCGGCCGGTCATGCGGACGGGCTCGGGGTGTTCACGCCGCGGGTTTCGACGACGGGCGGTTCGGGGTTTCGCTCTGGAGTTCGCTCGGGGGTCGCCATGCCCTTGGCGGCGAGGAACGCGTCCCAATCGCGGACGAAGACGTCGGCGAGGGCCTTGTAGTCCTCGGCGCCGGTGGCCTGCGGCGCGTAGTCGAAGATGGACTTACCGAAACTGGGGCACTCGGCGAGCTTGATGTTGCGGCGGATGGCCGGGCGGAAGACGCGGGCCATGCGCCAGGGCACATCGTCGTTCCGGGCGGCCTCGAAGAAACCGTCGAGATCGGCGACGACTTCTTTGGTGTGCGTGCTGCTGGTGTCGTGCATGCACAGGACGACGCCGGCGACCTTCAGGCGTGGGTTGATCGGCTGCGGCCCTTGAGCCAGGGCGCGGACGGTTTCGAGCAACTTGCCGACGCCCTGCAGCGCGAGGAAGTGGGCCTGCATGGGGATGAGCACTTCGCGGGCGGCGGTGAGGGCGTTGAGCGTCAGCAGGCCGAGCGAGGGCGGGCAGTCGATGAGGATGAACTCGAAGCGGCCCTGGAACGACTCGACGACGCGGACGAGGCGCTGGAGGCGGTCGGGCGCCATCGCCAGTTCGCTCTCGGTGGCGGCGAGGTCGTTGTGACTGGGCAGGACGAAGAGGTTGTTGCCGACATCGTGGACTGCGCCGGCGGCGAGTTCGGACGTCGGCGAGCCGATCAAGAGGTCGTAAACGGACGACGCGATGGACGCGGGATCGACGCCGAGCGCGATGGTGGCGTGGGCCTGTGGGTCGAGATCGATGACGAGGGTGGGCCTGCCGCTGCGAGCGAGCGCGGCGGCGAGGTTGACGGTGGTCGTGGTCTTGCCGACGCCACCTTTCTGGTTCATCAGCGCGATCAAACGCACCGGCCGGGACGAACTTGGCACGCCGGGAATGGGCATGGCGGAGTATATGAAAGTGATCGAACGCATGCGCGGTCGGCAGCGACAATGTCCGGCGAGAGGTCCGCGGAGGGCACGGGAGCCCACCGATCACAATCCTCATCAACAAAGACGCGAGCCTTAAAG
>ERZ1066133.259-NODE-259-length-28183-cov-9.332765_pt1 | contig 28183 bp, 22 predicted proteins | sample MGYA00382780_ERZ1066133 | MGnify/ENA primary metagenome ERZ1066133 (study PRJEB33369, sample SAMEA5778363) | biofilm metagenome | biome: Industrial cooling water; feature: Water cooling tower basin; material: Biofilm | place: United Arab Emirates | collected... | reverse complement strand
GGCTGCGGACCGCTCAGGGCCGCCTCGCGCTGCTCGAAGGCGCGTCGATCACCGGCGGCGCGATCGATCAGCTCGTTGCCACCAGCGGCCGCCTGACGGTCGATGGTGGCGCGACCATCAGCAACGCCGCGACGACCGCACCGATCGACGTCCTCGCGGGCCGCACGCTCACGATCGGCGGCCTGGTCAACAACGCCGAGATTGTCGTCAACCCCACCGCCGCGGCGGGCACGACCCGGCTCCGCGCCCCGGGAACACAGACGCTCGACGGCACCGGGATCGTCACGCTCAACGCGCCCACGCAGCCCGAGACCCGCGCGCGGCTCGAAGCCGGCAGCAGTCCAAACCTCCTCACCTTCGGGCCCGGGCAGACCCTCCGGGGCAGCGGCTCGGTCTCGGGCCGCATCAGCTATGAAGGCACGATCGCCCCGGGCATCGAGAGTACGACCGGACGCATCGTCTTCGAGAATCCGCCGCTGCTCACGCCCAACGCCGTGCTCGCGATCGACCTGGCCTCACCCGCCCTCTACGACTCCATCGTCGTGAAGCAACCCTACACCCTCGGCGGCGTCCTGCGCGTCACGCTGCTCAACGGCTTCAATCCGGTCGGGACGAACCTGTTCACGATCATCGACGCCGATCCCGCGGCGACCCGCACCGGAGGCTTTGACAGCTTCCAACTGCCGCCGGTGCCCCCCTCACCGATACCCCGAGTCTGGCGTTTGAACTACCAGAGCCAGGACGTCACGCTGCGCCTCACCTGTCAGGCCGACTTCAACGCCGATGGCCTGGTTGACGACGTCGACTTCCAGTACTTCACGGTCGCTTATGACGAGCTGCTCTGCCCATCGTCTCCGAACCCCAATTTCCCCAATCAGCCCGACCCCTGCCCGGCCGACCTCAACGCCGACGACCTCGTGAACGACGACGATTTCAGCCTTTTCGCAACGGCGTACAACCTCACTCTGTGCCAATAACCAGGCGAATCCGAGGACCCCCGCATCCGCACCGGACCGCTCACCCGCCCGCCGATCCCGCAGCGTCCCGAACGCCAAAAGCGACAAACCCCGCAGTGCGGGGCTTGTCCGGGATCCGAAGTGGAGCGGAGGAGAGTCGAACTCCCGACCTCATCATTGCGAACGATGCGCTCTACCAACTGAGCTACCGCCCCTTCGCGGCCATCCGCGGGGAGGGAGTGTAGCCGTCGGCACCGCCGCTGTCGCGTCCGGGGAGCCCGCGAGGGCACGTCGCCCGGACGCCGCACCGAGGACGCACAATCGGCAGGAATCCCCGAACCGCCCCGACGCTGGCGGCGTCATATGCTATTGAGAACGCATTCTCATCTGCGACGCGGTTTGGCAACTCTCGCATCCTGCCGGGGACACGCATGCACCTCCTACGGACCATTCTCCTACGGACCTTCATCGCTCTCGTTGTGGCGCTGGTCGCCGCTCCTGCCATGGCGGCGAGCCTCGCACCCGCCGGCGAGCCCGGCGCGACGCCGACCGCGTTGCACGCGGTCGTCACCATCGCCCCCCTGAAGGGCATCGTGGAGCCCCTGCTGCCCCCTGGTTCGACCGTGCGGGTCCTGATGCCGCCGGGCCGCAGCGAGCATGGCTACGAGTTCACGCCGGCGGACATGGCCGAACTGGCGCGTGCCGATCTGGTGGTGTTCGTCGGACTGGGCCTGGAGCCGCAGGTCCAGGATTTCGTCACCTCGCACGCCTCGGCCAAGCGGATCGACGTCAGCCTCTCGGAGGCGCTCGGTCTGCACGCCACCCACGAGGCCGACGACCCGGCTCACGATCACGAGAAGTGCGACCACGGCCCGGTGGATCCGCACGTCTGGCTCGACCCGGACCTGGTGGCCAAGGCGACGCCGAGGCTTGCCGACGCGGCCAGAGAGGCCGTGCAGGCGAGCAACCGAGGCCTCCCCGCCGAGCGGCAAGCCGCGCTCGAAGCGATCGCACGCAACTTCGTGCGGCAGGAGGTTCGCATCGCCTCCCTGCGGGAAACCCTCACGAAGACGCTTGAGCCCTTCAAGGGTGCCAAGATTGTCACGCATCACGCCGCCTTCGGTCGCTTCGCGGAACGTTACGGGCTCGTCATCGCCGAGGTGATCAAGGGGAACGAAGGTGCGGAACCGACGCCGGGTCGGATCGCGTCGATCGTAACCGCCGTGAAGGCCGAGGAGGTGCGGGCCATCTTCATCGAGCCGCAGTTCAACGCCGCCGCCGCGGAGCGCATCGCCAAAGCCGCGGGCGTCAAGCTGGGTCGGCTCGATCCCCTCGGCGACGGCGACTGGTTCGCGATGATGCGGTCCAACGCCGACGAGATCGCAAGCAGCCTGAAGTAGCGTCGGACGGGTCCGCCCGGATTGGGGAGCGGGAACAGTCCGTAGGGACACACTCTGGACAGGTCCGGGCCTCTCTACGACGAAGCCTCGAACGACGCGCCCCGGCACGATCGACGAAGCCGTCGACGCCGCTGCGAGAGATCCGAGGCTCCATCGACACCGCGTCGACCGCAGGGCGTTTGCACGCCGCCACGGATGGAACCGGCGGCGTGCCGGCTCAGCCCTTCTTCTCCTTCCACGCCTTGAGCACCTCGGCCTCGCGCTCCAGGGTCATCCCGGCGCGCAGCTTGTCCGACGGCGGGAGCTTGGGGGCCGGCTTGCCGGCCTTCTCCGCTTCGGCCACCAGTTGCTTGCCAACGCGCTCGCGACGATCGACCTCCTTGGGCCACCACTCGAGCGTGTCGCGGACCGTCACCTTGTAGCTCCGATAGGTCAGCCCTGCCGCGACCGCACGCTTGTTGCAACTGCGGTGGAAGCCCGCGGTCTCTCCCGTGCCGGGGATCGTGATCGGCAGATCGCCACCGACGCTGACGCGCTGGGATGCCAGAAACTCCAGCGGCACCCAGACCGGCGTCGCCGCCTTGGCGCCCGCGGCCTCGACGCACGCGTCGATGAGTTCCTTGTTGGTCAGTCCGCCCTCCATGCCGCCCGGACCGATGGCGTTGAAGACGCCGGCAACCTTGTTCTCGCACATCCGCACGCACCACTCGGCCAGGTCGCGGTTGTCGATGAACTGGACCGGGTCGGAGCCGTCGCCGGGGCAGAGCATCTCGCCGCCGGCCGCCGCACGCACAGGCCAGTACGTGAACCGATCGCTGCTGTCTCCTGGGCCGACGATGAATCCCGGCCGGACGATCGAGCAACGGTCCTTGAAGACTTCCTGTACGGCCTTCTCGCACAGGGCCTTCAGCGGGCCGTAGCGCTCCATCTGAGCGCCCATGTTCTCCGTGGTCGTGTCCTCGACGGTTCCCAGCTCATCGTTCTCGTCGGCCGGCTTGGTTCTGCCCTTGTACACCGAGATCGTCGAGATGAACAGGTAGTAGCCGGAATCCTTCAGCAACTCGGCGCTGGAGCGGACATGACGGGGATAAAAGCCCGACGTGTCGATGATCGCATCGAACTTCTTGCCCTTGAGCTGCTCCAGCCCCTTGGGCGTGGTGGGATCGGTCTCCTCGGCGTGCTTGTCCGGATCACGGTTGCCGTACAGCTTCTCCACATCCTCGATGATGCCGATGCGCTTCTCGGTGCGGCCGCGGTTGAAGAGCGTGACCTTGTGCCCGCGGGCCTTGGCGTACTCGGCCATCTTGGGGCCGCTGAATCCCGTGCCACCCAGGATCAGCAGCGACATCGGCTTGCCCGCGTTGAGGTCCGGAGCCGCGGCCCTGGCGACGCGTGCCAGCCCCGAAACGGCCATCAGGCCAGCGCCAGCGGCGAGCGAAATCGCCCCGAACTCGCGGCGGGAAAACTCTGGCGAGGAGCAGGCCGAAGGGTCGGAGTCACGGCGAAGCATGGGAATCTCCTAGAGGGACAGCACGGCAAGACGACAGAAACACGACCGGACCGGCCGCAACCGGCCGACGCAGGGCTTGTACCATGGCATGCCGGGGCGAGTTGCGAAAGAACCGCGGAATATTCACCCGCTTCCGGTCGGCCGACGCCGACAAGCAACATAGGACGGCGCAACCGGACCGACGGAAGGACACGCATGGACAGCGACAACAGCGGATCGCCGCCGGCCAGACTCCTCTGCCGCATGACCGGGGCGACACGATCGGAACTGCCCCTGGTGCTCGCGGCGGTCCTGTGCGCCTTCTGCCTGTTCAGCGGGTACTCCCTCGCCAAGCCGCTGCGTGATGCCGTCTCGGCAGGTCACGAGAAGGAGTGGGTCGCATCGCTCTTCACCGGCACGCTCATCGCCATGCTCGGCGCCAGCGTGCTCATCGGCGTCCTGGTCTCCCGGCTTTCCTGGCGGAAGTTTGTGCTCCTGGCGCACGGCGTGTGGGTCGCCGGGGCCGTGGTGCTGGCGCTGTGGTTCCGCTTCCACGAGTCACAGACCTCCAAGGCACTCGATTCGACCTTCTTCATCGCGGTCAGCGTTTTCAACCTGCTCAGTCTTTCGATCTTCTGGTCCACCGTCACGGACATCTTCAAGTCCGATCGTGCCAAGGCGGTGTTCCCGGCGATCGGCATCGGACTCACGGCCGGCAACATCGCCGGCTCCTGGACGGTCTCGACATTCGGCAAGAACATCGATGCCGGGAATCTGGTCCTGTGCAGCGCCGGGCTGCTCGCGATTTCCGGCCTGTGTGCCGCGTTCATGCTCCGTCACCTTCCGGCCCACGCCGCGGTGCGGCATCGCTCGCCGGCCGGTTCGATCGGCGACGCGATGGAAGGCTTGCGTCTCGCGCTGTCGTCGGGGTATCTCGGACGCCTGGCGCTCTACGTGCTGCTTTACGCAGTCACGGGCACGCTGGTGTGGATGCAGCAGCAATCGATCCTTCGTGCGGAGTTCGCGCACCTGGGCGATGCCGCCCGAGCCAGCCGCACCCAGGTCAGCGGCACCATCGACTTCTACGCCAACGTCCTCACCGCGGTGCTCCAGCTTTTCATCGCCGGCCGTGTGATCCGCTGGATCGGGGTCTCGGCTTCGCTCGCGCTCACGCCGCTCACCACGCTCGCCTCCCTCTCGCTTCTCTACTTCTCGCCGACGGTCGCCATGCTGATCCCGGTGCAGGTCGCACGCCGCGGCATTCACTATGCCGTCGATCGTCCGGCCCGCGAAGTGCTCTACACGGTCGTCACGCCCGCCGAGCGGTACAAGTCGAAGAACCTGATCGACACCTTCGTCTACCGGTTCGGCGACGCGGTCGGCGGTTGGAGCGAGGTGCTGGTGACCAAGCTCGGAGCGATGGCGAGCCTCGCGGCCTTCGGCGCCATGTGCCTCGCCTTCGCCGGTGTCGGTGTCTCGCTCGGCGGCAGCCTCAAGAAGCGTGAAGCGAGCAACGCTGCCGACCGCCCGACGGAGTCGAACTGAGCGGTCTCCGGACGCGATGCGCGAGCTATCGCCGCCGCCTGTGACGGCGATGCCGCAGACACTCCCAGAGCGGTTGAGGTACGCGAACGTCTCTTCCCGGACTACCGCCCGAGTTCCTTCACGAGCGCGGTCGCGCCGTAGACGGTTTCGAGCGCCGCCATGATGCCGCGGCTATCGACCGCAACAGCCCGGGCATTCACGGCATCGAAGAACACATCGCCGGTGAGCGAGTAGACATTGCCGTCGAAGATCAGCCCGACAACCTCTCCGGCCTTGTTCACCATCGGGCTGCCGGAGTTGCCGCCGATGATGTCGCAGTCGGCGATGACGTTGAAGGGCGTCTTGAGATCGAGCGTCGGCTTGGCCTTGTTCCAGCTCTCGGGCACGCGGAAGTCGATTTCCTCGCCCCGCTCCTGCGCCCGGGCAAACAGCCCCTCGAAGTTCGTGAACGCCGGGGTCGCGTCCTTCTCCACGCCCTTCACCGTGCCCAGGCTCATCCGGAGCGTGAAAGTCGCGTCGGGGTAGACCGTTTCGCCGAAGCGCGCAAAGCGTGCGGCGGCGAGCTTGGCGTACGCGGCCTTCTCCGCTGCGTCGACGTTGTCATCAAACTGACGCCGCAGCTCACGCCAGCGCGGCTCAAGCGTCTTCGCCAGCGCGATCAGCGGGTCGTTCGATGCATCGACGGCCTTGGCCCCGCCCTCGACCAGCGCCTTGCGGGCGGCGACGTCGAAGAGGGTGGTGCCGGCGATCGCTTCCGCCGCCCGATCCCGCGGCGACTTGCCCGCGAGAGCCGCGACCACGATCGGATGATCGCCGCCCAGGCGTTCGGCGAGCAGCCCGAGCGCGGACGCGAGCTTCTCGGTCTCGAGCTCGGCGTAGAGCGGCTCGGGCGAGTACAGATTCAGGTACACCGCGGGGAGTCGCGAATCGCTGAACTCCGTCAGCCGCTCTGAGGAGGGCTTGGGCAGTTCGGCCGCGAGCTGCACAATCGTGAACGCTCTGGACATCGCGGCACCGGCGCCGCCGCCGGTCGCCGCCAGAATGGTCTGCCGCTCGGACAGGAAGTCTTTGTGCGCCCGCTGAGCGGCGCTGATGGCCTCGAATGCAGCGCCCCACTCCTGCGCCTTGTCGCTCTGCTCGATGTACGAACGCAGATCGGCCTCGGCCGCCGCCTTGGTCGCCATCAAGCGCGGGTCCTGCAGCCCCTGCAGCAGACCCGTGATCACCTTGCGCCCGTTCGCGACGCCGTGGATGTCGTCCTTGGCCATGTAGTGCTGCCTGGCCCCGCGACCCGCAAAGCCTTGCAGGATGATCTCGGAGCGCCGCGTGCGGTTCAGTCGCTCGGGCACTTCCACATCGCGCAGGAACCGGAGGTGATCGGTGGTGTAGAGACGACGGGTGCGGCCGGGGTGCCCGAAAACGAACACGCTCTCGCCGTCCGCGGCGCCGTTCTCACTCCACTTCAGGAAGTGCTCGGCCCGAAGGGGCTTGCCGTTCTCGTAGATGCGGAAGAACGCGCAGTCGAGGTTGAACCGCGGGAACTCGAAATTGTCGGTATCGCCGCCGAAGAACGCGATGGCCTGCTCGGGCGCAAAGACGAGTCGCACATCGGTGAAGGACTTGTAGCGGTAGAGGTGGTACTTACCGCCCTGGTAGAGCGTGACGACCTGGCTGGTCAGGCCGGTCTTCTCCTGCGAGGCTTTCTCGAGCTCGCTCATCGCTCGGCGCCGGGCGGCGCCGGCGTCGGCGGTGGACATGCCGGGCTTCTCGCTGGCGCGAACCTTGTCGGTCACGTCCTCGATTTCCCATAGAACCCGGAGTTCAAGATCCGGGCACTTCAGTTCCTCGGCCTGCGTGCGGGCCAGGAAGCCCTTGGCGAGCAGGTCGTTGTCGGGCGTTGAAAGCTTGGCGATGGAGTCCGACCCGACGTGGTGGTTGGTCATCACCAGGCCGTCGGCGGAAACGAGCGAGCCCGTGCCGCCGGTCTCGAAGCGAACGACGGAGCGCTGCATGTGCAGCAGCCACTCCCTGGAAGGCTCAAAGTTGTGCTTGGACTTCAGGACCGCGGTCGGCGGGCTGGTGAGCAGCCACATGCCCTCGTCGGCGCGGGCGGGCAAGCACGACAGTGCGACACCTGCGGACAAGACGAGACGCGAGAGAGTTGCGAACTGCATTGTGAGGATCCGTGTTGACCAATGGGGCAGGCGCTCCGCCGAGCGCGTGGCACAATGGTACCGGCGCACCAGGCGGTGGTTTCAGGCCGCCGAGACGCGGCGGCTCGTTCAGTTTGCCTTCATGAACATCGTGAGCACGGAAAGAACAAGGAACCACTGGATCAAGGTCAGGATCACGGAGAAGATGAGTGCGTCCTTCCACTCCTCCAGATCCATGAATTTCTGCAGCAACATGATGTACACGATGAACGAGAAGAGTCGCGGCAGCATCGGAATCGGCACGTAGCCCGCGCCCACGCCTACAGCCTGGGAGATCGCCATGATCGCGAAGAGATTGAGAGCCGCAAGACCCCATCCTTGATCGAAGCCGCCCGCCCACATCGTCGAAAAGAGGAAGTACGCGACCAATCCCAGTGGGACGAGAAGCCCGATCACCGCGCCGTCGAGCAGCAGCATCATCGGTTCCTGTCCTGCAAGTCGGATGATGACCAGGCCGATGAGACCGATGATCCCGGCCCGCATAGGCCGAATGTAGTACGCCCTGTTTTCCTTGCGGCGCTGCACTTCGTCTTCTTTGTTCTTGAGTTTCGGAGGCAGGTTGTGCACGCCACATTCGGGACAATCACACTCCAGCGGCAATCCGCGGAGGTCGTACCCGCACGCCTTGCACTTGCGGGGGACTTTCTGCTCCGGCGGTGCCGGTGCCTGCCCGGTGCGGAGGTTCACGCCGCACTGAATGCAGATCTTCGCGGATTCACTGACCAGCGAGCCGCATCGCGGGCACGCCTTCGGAGGCGCGAGGTCGCCGTCGATCGGCGCGAGACCAATGGGCTCTTCTTCGCTTATCGCGCTCGGCGCTGCGTTCGAGGGCTCGTTCGACCCAACCGAGGCGGAGGCTGACACTCGCTTGGACGCGTTGTGATTCTCGAAACACTCGGAACACATGTAGTGCCCAGCGGCGTCCTTGACCCGCTTGCGGTTGGAGCAGTCCACGCCACACTTCACGCACGTCTTCATGCCACACCCCTCAACCTTTGACGCCATGCCGAAATGAACTGAACGCAACATAGCAAATTCGGGGCCCGCCGCCAAGTCCCCCCAAGCGGCAGTAACATCGCCTTGTGGAACTCACGCCCCTCCGCTACTTCCGCGCCATCGCCCAGACCGGCCACATGACCCGGGCCGCGGAGAAGCTCGGCGTCACCCAGCCCGCTCTGTCCGCGATGCTCAAGAAGCTCGAACGCGAGGTCGGCACCGATCTCGTCGTCCGCACCGGCCGCGGCGTCGAGCTCACGGAGGCCGGACGAGTCTTCCTGACCCACGCCGATGACTCGGTCCGTTCGGCGGACCAGGCAGTCACCAGCGTGCGGCAGCTCCTGGGCCTCGAGCGAGGCACGCTGCGACTTGGGGGCGGCGCGACCGCGATCACGTACCTCCTGCCGCCGATCGTGTCGCAGCTGCGCCGCAAGCACCCCGGCCTGCGGTTCTTCGTCCGTGAGGCCGGCTCGAGCGCGGTGGCGCAGAGCGTGCTGTCCGGCGAGCTGGACCTCGGGATCGTCACGCTTCCTATCACGCTGCCCGGGGCCGATGATCTGGTCCGTGTGCCGCTGGTGACCGACGAGTTCCGGCTCATCGTGCCGTCGCAGCACAGCCTGCGCAAGAGCGACTCGTTCCGCTGGAAAGACCTGCAGGGCGAACCGGTCGTTGCGTTCGAGGCCGGCTCGGCGGTGCGTGACGTCATCGACCGCGCCGCACGAGACAACGGCGTGACACTCGACATCGTCATGGAGCTGCGCTCGATCGAATCGATCAAGCAGATGGTGCAGGCCGGCATCGGCGTCGGCTTCGTCTCGCGGTTCGCCGTCTCGGAGCGCGAAGGGCTGGCGTGCCGCGACACCCGGCTGACCCGCCAGCTTGCCCTGATCCGGCGTCGCGATCGCGAGCCATCCCCCGCCGCGGCGGCCTTCGAGAAGGCGATCGCCGCCAGCGTGCCCCGGACACGGGCGAAGGAACGCACGTGACCCCTGACCACTCCAAGACTCCCACCGCCACGATCCGTCCGGCGATCGAGTCCGACGCAGCCGCCCTGGCCGATCTCTGCGGCCAGCTCGGATACCCGACCGATGCGGCGACGATGATCGCCCGTCTCCGCGAAGCCGGGGACGACCGCAACCGCGCCGTGATCGTGGCCGATATCGATGGGCACGCCGTGGGCTGTCTTGAACTCGCCGTGCAATCGGCGTTCGAGAACGGCACCTGGCCGGAGATCCGCGGCCTGGTGGTCGACGCGAACTGCCGCGGCACCGGGATCGGCGCGGCGCTTGTGACCTTCGCCAAGCAATGGTCACGCGAGCGCGGCTTCAAGACACTCCGGGTTCGAACCAACGAAGTCCGCACCCGCACCCACGCGTTCTACGAGCGCGAAGGATTCACCAAGACCAAGTCCCAACGGGTGTACGACGTCGGGCTCTGACGACCAGTCGGACCGGCCTCCGGCCGGTCTTCCTTGAGTCAATGTCCCAGCTCGGCACGAGGGATTCAGTCCCGGCAATGCAGACCGGCCGGAGGTCGGTCCCACTGGCGGTTTGGCGCCGGGGCCTGGAAGGCCCCGCCCCCACTCACCTTGAGCGGGTTAGACTCGTTCCATGCGAGCCGTCGTCGTCACCAAGCAGGGCAACCCCGTCACCCCCAACATCCGCTTCCAGACCGATTGGCCGGACCTGTCTGCGCCGGCGCCGGGCTGGGTGCATGTCAAGGCACTCGCCTCCGCGTTCAACCACATGGACCTCTGGGTCGGGCGTGGCATCAACGGCGTGAACCTCACCTACCCGCGCGTGTCCGGCTGCGACTCCTGCGGCGTCGTCGTCGCGGTCGGGCCCGGCGTCGACGAAAAGTGGATCAACAAACGCGTCATCGTGAACGCCGCCATGCGCTTGCCCGAGCCCTCCCGCCCCGGCGACCCGCCGGGATCGACACTCGCTCCCAACTACGAACTCATCGGCGAGCACCACAACGGCATGTTCGCCGAGCGATTCACGATTCCCGCGGCGAATCTCGCGGAGATCCCCGAGTCCGCGGACCCCGCGATCGCCGCGGCGTTCGGGCTCTGCGCGCTGACCGCGTACTCGATGATGGTCACCAAGGCCGCGCTCCGCCCGGGGCAGAGCGTGCTCATCACCGGCATCGGCGGCGGCGTCGCCACCAGCGCGCTGGCGATCGCCAAGCACTACGGCTGCCCCACCGCCGTCACCAGCCGCCACCAATGGAAGCTCGACAAGGCCCGGGCTCTGGGCGCTGATCTGTGCCTGCTCGACAGCGGACAGGACTGGAGCAAGGAAGTACGCCTCTGGACGCACAAACGCGGCGTCGATCTCGCTGTCGATTCCTCCGGCAAGGCGACACACCTCAACTGCATCAAGTCCCTCGCCCGCGGCGGGTGCTACGCCACCCCGGGCTGCACCAGCGGCCCCGACGCCACCACCGATCTCGCCCGCATCTTCTGGAACCAGCTCCGCCTGCTCGGCTCGACCATGGGCAGCAACGACGAGTTCAAGGAAGTCGCCGCCCTCTTCCGCGCCGGTTCGCTCAAGCCGGTCGTGGACAAGGTGTTCAAGGCGGAACAAGCCAGCGAGGCGTACGCCCGACTCGAAGCAGGCGAGCAGTTCGGCAAGATCGTGCTCATGTGGTAACGAACCCCACGCCCAAGCGTGGGGTCACCGGCGCATCACGTACCGCGGCGACCTCTCGCTTACGCGAGAGGCTCCATCACCGCGTCTCTTGCATCTTCTTGATCGTGTTCGTCGTGCTCTTGCCCTCGACCAGATCGATGAGCACGATGCTGCCGCCGTGCTTCTCGACAAAGTCGGCGCCGACGACGCGTTCTTTCGTGTAATCGCCGCCCTTCACGAGCACATCGGGCTTCACCGCTTCGATCAGCTTGATCGGCGTGTCCTCGGCAAACAGCACCACCGCGCCGACGCTGCCCAACGCCGCCAGCACCTTGGCCCGATCGTTCTGGTTGTTCACCGGACGCAACGGCCCCTTCAGCCGCTTCACCGACGCATCGTCGTTCAGACCGACGATCAGGTAATCGCCATGGTCCGCGCTCTGGTCCAACAGCGCCACGTGCCCGGCGTGCAGCACGTCGAAACAACCGTTCGTGAACACGATCTTCTGCCCCGCGCGGCGGCGTGCGTTCACCTCCACCACCACCTGCTGCAGCGTCCGAACCTTGCCCAAGCCCTTGCTCGCCTGCTCCAAGATTGAACGATGCACCGCCTCCAGCGGGATTGGCTCGACGCCGAACACCTCAACTTCCAAACCAGCCGCCGCGTTCGCGAACCGCACCGCATCGGGCCAGTCGATCGCGTTGGCCCGCGCCGCCGCGAGGGCCGCGAGCATCATGTCGCCCGCGCCGGTGACGTCGTACACCTTCCGCGCCACCGTCGGGACAGCCAGCGCCGGCTTGCCCTGCTCGAGCAGCAGGGCTCCGTGCCGATCCAGCGTGAGGACCACGGTCGTCAGATGGTGCGATTCCAGCAGCCGCGTCGCTAGCAGCGTGTTGTGCTCCGCCGACCCATCACCGTGCGTCCGCAGCCCGGTCGCGAACTCCGCCTCGGTGCGATTGGGCGTGATGCTCGTCGCACCGCGGTACTTGGCGTACGACGTGATCTTCGCGGGATCGACGAGTACGTCCTTGCCAGCCTTGCGGGCGATCTCAATCACACCCTGGCAAAGCGACTCCGTGCACACGCCCTTGGCGTAGTCCTCGATGCACACCACATCGACGCTCGCGATCTTCTCGCGGACACGGGCGAGCACCCGCTGCACCACCTCCGGCGGCAGCTCTTCCCGCGATTCAAAGTCCACGCGGAACATCTTCTGCGGGTGCCGCGCCTGGGCGAGGCCGATCAGGTTCTGCTTGATGGTCGTGGGACGCGATGCATCAACTTCCACACAGGACGCGTCCACGCCGTGCTTCTCGAGGGCGGTCCGCAAGTGCTTGCCCGGCTCATCGTCGCCCACCACGCCAATCGCGATCACTTCGCCCTTGAGCGCCACAAGGTCCAGGCACACGTTCGCGGCTCCGCCCGGACGATGCTCCCGCCTCTTGACGTGCAGGATCGGCACCGGCGCATCGGCGCTCAGCCGCTCCGCGTCGCCGAAGAGCAGCTCGTCGAGCATCAGGTCGCCGACGACCATCGCCTTGAAGGGCCGCCAACGCTCCAGACTCTGCAAGAGGTGATCCATCGGTCGATTGTTCGCTCGATGTGCGGACCTTTCAGAACCGCACCAAACATCCCTATTCAAACGCAGTGCGGCCACGAATCCCGCCACATATCAGCTACTCGCCCGGATCGACGTGAACCGCGAGGACAGCGCTCTGGAGCGAGTCCCAGCCTTGATCGAACGTCAGATCAAGCTCGGGGACGACCACCGGACAGGGCCACGCCTCCGGCCGCACCCGCCGCAGCTTCGCCCAGTCCTTCGCCGTCACCACCACCGCCGCCGCCGCCTCGCTCTGGGCGAGGTTCAGCAGGTGTCCCGTCGTTGCGACGCTGAAGGGATCATGATCGGGGCGGACGAACTCCCGCACCGAAACACCGGCCGCCGCCCGGACACCGGCAAGGAACGCGTCCGGATTGCCGATGCCGCACGCCGCCACCACACGTTTGCCCCGGAGCCAGCCAACGGCCTCCACCCGCTCGCAGCCGCGTTCGATCACCCGTAGCGACGACCACGCGTGCCTGGCAATCGCTATCGGAATGCCACCACCGATCGCCGACAACTGCTTGATGAGCGCAGCCAGCTCCGCGGCACGCACACTTTCCGCGTGCGTCACCACCGCCCAGTCGGCCCGTGCCAGCGATTCCAGCGGCTCCCGCAGCGTGCCGGCCGGAAACACACGATCGCGCAGCGGTTGCTTGCTCGCGTCGATCAGCACGATGTCCAGCTGCCGCGCGATGCGCCGATGCTGGAAACCATCGTCCAGCACCACCACGTCCACCTCTTTGCCCTCCGACGATGCAAAGAGGTCAAGCAGCCCCTCCAGACGGTTGGCCTGCGCAACCACTGGCACGCCGTCGCATGCGGCGGCGTACTCGACGGCTTCATCGCTCAATCCCGCCTTCGCCGCGTATCCACGCATGGCGATCGCCGGTCGGCGTCCCGCCACCTGCAACTCCCGCACGATCTTCTTCACGAGCGGCGTCTTGCCCGTCCCACCGAGCGTCAGGTTCCCCACGCTGATCACAGGACGATCGATCTCAACAACGCCACGCCCGGCATCGAACCCGCGGTTGCGCCGGGCCATCACACTCGCGTACACCGCCGCGATCGGCGGCCCGAGGAACCGCAAGGCACGGGGCAGCGGAGATTCAGCCATCGCGCCCTCCCGCCTCGCGGTCGCCGGGACCGGACTGATTGTGCACCGGCGGCTGACCGAACGCGTCGCGCAGGGATCGTCGCTCGCGGCGGTAGAGGATCCCCGTGTTCACGATGTCGATCGTCGCCAGCACGATCAGCATCAAGAGCATGAAGATGACCAGCGTCCACACGAAGACGAACGATCGCGGATCCGACGGCGTTACCACGCCAAACGCCGCGGCACCCAGCGGGACCAGCAGCAGCATGATCCAGCCGTTGGCGAGACGAATCCGGCGCCGGCTCGCGGGCATCGGCGCGTGCAAGACGACGAGCAGATGCACGGCCACGACCAACAGCAACACCACCGCCACGGGCAACACCACCCACGCGGGCAGCAGGGGCGAGGTGCTCTGGGCGAAGCTGATCACGCCCGCACCGCCGCGGCGTGCCGCCGGTTCACCGACGCATCGGGCCAGACCCGGCGCAGCACCGCGAGCTTGCGCAGCAGGGCCTCCATCGGCAGCCCCATGACACCCGTCGGGTCGCCCGCGAACGCGATGGGCCAGCCCGCGTCGAGCCGCTCCCGCAGGTTGTACCCGCCCGCCTTGCCCTGCCACTGCCCGCTGGCCAGGTAGCGTTCAATCTCGTCGTCGCCGACCGTCCCCCACCGCACGAGCGCGCCGGTCGAAAAGAGCGACCGCCGCGCCGGCACGATCGTCGGAGAAACACCCGGTTCCAGTTCGATGAGCGCGACCCCGGTCACAACCTCATGCTCCGCATCCCGGAACGTCCGCATCATCGCCCGCGCTTCGTCCACATTGTGAGGCGTACCGATCATGGCCTCACCCGACACACAGGCGGTATCGGCGCCCAGCACCCACGTCCGCTCCGTCACCGCACCGGACGCGATCGCCGCCCCAGCCGAGGCCTTCAGATACGCCAACGCCGCCACCCACTCCCGCGGCGTCACCGCGCCCGGCACCAGTTCTGAATCTTCGAGGCCCGGGTGCTCGGCGACATGGCGAAGCCCCGCCGCCGTCAACAGCTCGCGTCGACGCGGCGACCGACTCGCCAGCCAGATCAGCGGCTGAGCGGCATCCGCCGCGTGCTCCCGGGAATCGACCCGGTCGGTATTGGAAACGACGCCTCCCTGCACGCCCAGATTCTACGAAAGCACGCCGTGCCGCACCTGCCCCCCATGGGCCGCCCCATGGGCCACCACATGGGCCACGGCATTCTGGAACATCCGCAGCCCCGGTGTCGGCCCGCGGCGGACAGCTTCCGGCAGCCGCGTCCAGTACGGATGCCGCGTCCAATCGAGGTACCGCTCCGGGTGCGGCATCAAACCGAACACCAGACCCGACGCGTCGCACAAGCCCGCGATCGCGTTCTCCGAGCCGTTGTAGTTGTCGGCGTACCGCAGCGCTACCCGCCCGCTGGACTCGATCGCCCGCAGCACCTCGGGCGAGTCGCACACAAGGCGGCCTTCGCCGTGGGCCACCGGCAGGGTCCAGACATCGGCCCGAATCTCGGCCGGAATCGACTCCTCGACACCCTTGGTCCAGACGCACCGGCTCGTCGGCTCGGCGACCATGCCCACCCAGCGGTCGCAGAAACGCGCCGCGACGTTGTCGGTCAGCGCCACCGTCTGCTTCGGAGCCGCGTCGGTCGGCCAGTCCAGCCCCGCATCAGGCCCCGGCAGCAGACCGATCTGCACCAGCACCTGGAAGCCGTTGCACGCCCCGATGATCGGCGTCCCCCGCTCCACGGCCGCGCGCAGCGCCGGATACAGCCTCTCGCGGCACCGCATCGCAAAGACGCGTCCGCTCGCGATGTCGTCGCCGTACGAGAAGCCGCCCGGGAAGCCGATGAGCTGGTACCCGGCGATCTGGTCCGGGTCGGCGATCAGCGCGTCCAGGTGGACCAGCGTCGCAGCCGCCCCCGCCATCTCGAACGCGTGGCACATCTCCTGATCACAGTTCGTGCCCGGGGCACGCAGAACAAGGGCTCGCGGCGCGTTGGCTCGGCTCATGTTCGATCGTATGGCCGATCGCGTGCGTGATCGGATACCCGATCAGACCGGCCGCAGCTTGCGGAAGGCATCGATCGCCTTCTCGCGCGCCTTCACGCGGTCCACCAAGGGCTTGGGATAGTCCAGCCGCGATCGCAGCAGGCCGGGGAGTTGCTCGGGGTCGTGGATCGCCGGACCTTGCACACCGCGCAGCTCGGGCACGAACTCGCGGATGTACGTTCCATCGGGATCGAACTTCTCGCTCTGGTTGTACGTGTTGAAGATGCGGAAGTAGGGCGCGGCGTCGGTGCCGGTGCTGGCCGACCACTGCCACCCGCCGTTGTTGCTGGCAAGGAATCCGTCGATCAGGTTCTGCATGAAGAACTTCTCGCCCAAGCGCCAGTTCAGGAAGTAGTCCTTGGTGAAGTACATCGCGACGATCATGCGGACGCGGTTGTGCATCCAGCCGTCACGGAGCAGCTGCCGCATTCCGGCATCAACGATCGGAACCCCCGTGCGTCCCTGCTTCCAAGCCTCGAACCACTTCGACTCGTCGTTCCACACGATCGCCTCGGTATTCACCTGAAACGCTCGGTGCATGCACACACGCGGAAACCCGACCATCACGTGCACGTAGAACTCGCGCCACAAGACCTCGCTGATCCAGTGCACCGGACCGGGTGAGCCGTTCTCGAGCGGATTGCCCTTCAGGCCCCCAACTCCAGTCGAATGCGCAGCAAGGTTCGCCTCGATGCCCTTCTCGAGACATTGCCGCGGCGAGATCGTGCCGACCGCGAGGTGATGCGAAAGCATGCTGGTGCCGTCGGTGCCGGGGAAATCGCGACGGTCCTTGTAGGGCACGATGGAATCGGCGCAGAACTGCCGCAGACGCTTCATCGCCTCGTGCTCGCCCGCGGGCCAGCGGGTACGCCAGTGATCGCGGCCGGACGGTCCCGTCGGCTCGCTCGCGGCGTGCGTCTCCGGCACCGGTGACGGCGCGACCCCGATCTCAGCCTGGCGCGAGGGCTTGGCCAGCGTCGGGCAGCCACCGATCTTGTCCCAATGCTTGAAGAACGCCCGCTTGAACGGGGAATACACCGTGAAGAACCGGCCCTCACCGGTGCGGATCTCCCCGGGTTCGACGCAGATCTGATCGGTGTGGGCGTGAGCCTTGAGGCGAGCGGCGGAGAACGCATCGATCACCGCGGCGTCGCGCTTCGCCTCGTTGACCTCGTACTCCTTGTTGAAGTGCAACTCGTCGCATGCGTGCTTTTTCGCGAGTGCAACCAGTACGCCGGGAATCTCCCTCGGCGTCTTGGCGGTTTCGATCAGCAGCGGGATGTTGAGCTTCGACAGGTCAGCGCTCAGCACGGCGAGCGACCGCAGGATGAAGTCCACCTTGATCGGCGCGAAGTCGTGTGCCGCCCATTCGCCGGGCGAGATCAGGAAAACCGCAACGACGCCCTTGCCGCTCGCGCCACCCGCGCGGCGGCAGGCCTCGAACAACGCGGTGTTGTCCGTAACGCGAAGGTCGGAACGAAACCACACCAGACTGCGGACACCCTGCGCCATGCTCATCCTCTCGATGCCGACGGATGGACCAACTCCCACACGAACCACCCCGCGAGCAACGCCCGCGCGGACCAGCAGACCGTGCGAATCCAGTTCGTCCGCACCAGCAGCCGCACGCCCTCCATGTCGATTGTGCCCGAGGCCTGCCTCTGCAGCCGCGTGTGCAGCGGCACCTGCACCGCGAAGGTGGAGATCCAAACCACTACCACCAGCGCGAAGGAAATCCAAAGCCACGGCACGAGACTCGCAGCAGGCTGCACGAGTCCCACGGGTGGCAGCAGCAACACCGCCGTGGCAAGTTCGATGAGCATCGCGGGTGCGACGATCGGCGTGATCGCGTTGGCGTGCCGAGCGCAGGCTGCCGCCGCCCGCTGCGGATCGAGATCCGTGAGCATGGGATAGTGCACAATCTGGATGACCCAGATCAACCCGGCGAGGTACGCCGACGCGGCAAAGTGCAGGAGGATCAGCAGTTCCGGCGTCATGCAGCATCATGCCTCAACGAGCCCCGAGCGTGAGCGAGTGGGTTCCGACGACTTTCCCCCTCCGAAAATCCGCTCGGGGTCCGTTTGGACAGGAACGCTATCGTTGCCCGCCGCCGGACGGATGCGGCCGAAAGCAGAATCTGGGAAGCGAAGCGGAGAGACGCGGGCGTGATGAAGCCGCCGGCACAATCAGTTCGACCGGACGGGACGCTGATCCCCAAGACCTCGCAGGCGAGTCTGGGGAGGCAGTTGCGGCGTCTCCGCGCCGTGGAGGTCGCGGCGAGCGAACCGGGCTCCGGACGACCCGGCCGCACGCGGCGTCGCCACACGCCGCGCGGCGACGCGGCTCTCTGGCGCGAAGCAAACGACGGCCTGCACGCGATCGAACGCTGGTTCGCGACCAAGGGCTGGATTCCCTGGGACTTCCAGCGCAGCGCGTGGGAAGCATTCCGCCGCGGCGAATCGGGACTCGTCCAAGTGCCAACCGGCGCCGGCAAGACGTACGCCGCGTACCTGGGCCCGCTCTCGGAATTGATCGACGAGTGCCGCGACTCCACGCTAGCCAGCACCGTTCCGGGCGCCCTCCGCATTCTCTTCATCACGCCGCTGCGAGCCGTCTCGCGGGATATCGAGCTTGCCCTGCGAGCGCCGATCGACGAGATGGATCTTCCGCTGCGGGTCGAGTCCCGCACCGGGGACACCACGCAGTCCGTCCGCGACAAGCAGCGTGAGCGGCTGCCCGAGATCCTGATCACCACACCGGAGAGTCTTTGCGTCCTGCTCACGCGCGAGAACGCACCCGCGCTCTTCGCGTCGCTCTCTTCCATTATCGTCGACGAATGGCACGAACTGCTCACCAGTAAACGCGGCACGCAGGTCGAACTCTGTCTCTCCCGACTCCGCGAGTTCGCGCCCAAAGCCCGCACGTGGACGCTGAGTGCCACGCTGCCCAATCTGGATCAGGCCGCGCGGGCCGCGGTCGGCATGGCAGCCCCCGAGCCAACCATCATCCGCGGCGAGATGCGTCGCGAGATCACCATCAACACGCTCACGCCCGCTCCGGGCACGCGCATGCCCTGGGCCGGACACCTCGGCATGCACATGCTGCCGCGGGTCGTCGAGACGCTCGATCCGGCGATCTCCACGCTCGTGTTCACCAACACGCGCTCGCAGGCGGAGCTGTGGTTTCAGGCCATCCTCCACGCCAAGCCCGAGTGGGAGCCGATCCTCGCCCTGCACCACGGCTCGCTCGATCGCGACGATCGCGAGGCCGTGGAAGGCGGCCTGAAATCGGGCGATCTCCGCATCGTGGTCGCCACATCGTCGCTCGATCTCGGCGTCGACTTCGCGCCCGTTGAGCGGGTCATCCAAATCGGCTCGGTGAAGGGCATCGCCCGGCTGATCCAGCGCGCCGGGCGTGCGGCCCATCGTCCCGGCGCCCCGTGCTCGATCCTCTGCGTGCCCACGCACACGCTCGAGCTCATCGAGATCGACGCGGCCCGCCGGGCGATGCTCGAATCCCGCATCGAGCCGCGGGTGCCACTCAATAAGCCGCTCGACGTGCTCGCCCAGCACCTCGTCACCTGCGCGATGGGCGGCGGGTACGAGCCGGGCGCGATGTTCGAGCACGTCCGCACCGCCGCGGCGTACGCAACGCTCAGCCGCGACGAGTTCGACTGGGCCCTCGACCTCGTTTCCCGCGGCGGGGACGCCCTCAAGGCGTATCCGCACTACCACAAGGTCGCGCTCGACAGCGGCCGCGCCCGCGTCGGCGACAAGCGCCTCGGCCTGCTGCACAAGCTCAACATCGGCACCATCGTCGCCCAGCCCACGCTCGAGATCCGCTTCGCCGGTGGCAAGCGGATCGGCAGCATCGAGGACGGCTTCATCACCCTGCTCCGCCCCGGGCAGAAGTTCACGTACGCGGGCCGCTCGCTCGCGTTCGTGGGCGTCCGCGACGGCGTCGCTTACGTCCGCCCAGCGGGCGGCAAGACCAACAACACGCCGCGCTGGGCGGGAACGAAGCTGCCGATCTCCGAGTCGCTCGCTCGTTCGGTGCGTGAAACGTTGGAGGTCGCGGCGATCCACGCGTGCTCGGATCCTGCTTCAACTCCCCCTCCCCGAGGGAGGGGGCGTGGGGTGGGTTCAAACGCCGTGGATCGCGCTGTGGGTACGGAACCAGCGGAAAAGCCAACCCACCCCCCTGCCCCCTCCCTCCGGGAGGGGGAGTCGGTTGAACTCCTCCACGCCCGCGAGATGATCGAGGCCCAGCAGCGCCTCTCCATCATCCCGCGTGCCGACGAACTGCTCGTCGAAGCGTGCGAGACCCGCGACGGGCACCACGTCTTCGTGTATCCCTTCGACGGCAGGCTCGTGAACGCCGGACTCGCCTCCATCGTCGCGTTCCGCATCTCGCAGGGGCGCCCGTCCACGTTCACGATCTCCGCCAACGACTACGGCTTCGAATTGCTCTCGCCCACACCGTTCGAGCTCGAAGGCGTCTTCACGTCGGATCTCTTCGACACGCAGCGTCTGCTCGAAGACGCCGCGGGATCGGTGAACCTCGCCGAGCTCGCCAAGGTGCAGTTCCGCGAGATCGCCCGCGTGGCTGGCCTGATCTCGCAGACCTATCCCGGCGCTCGCAAGACGGGGCGACAGATCCAGATCAACACCGGCCTGCTCTACGACGTGCTCCGCGAGTTCGATCCCGGCAATCTGCTGCTGCATCAGGCCGACCGCGAGGTGATGGAGCGCCACTTCGAACAGACTCGCCTCTCTCGCTCGATGCAGCGACTGGCGTCGTCGCGGCTGCGACTCGTGCGTGCCTTGCAGCCCACGCCGCTCTCCTTGCCGCTGATCGTCGAGCGTGTCGCGGGCCAGATGTCGAGCGAACCGCTCGCCGACCGCATCGAGCGCATGCAGCGCGAATGGGAGCTTGATGCAAGCCGAAACGCGAGAGCCGCACCCATTACGGGGGCGGGGCCTTCCAGGCCCCACCGCGTCGCAGCCGCGGAACCACGTCACACCCGATCACGGAGCCCGCGGCCATGACCCCGCTCCGCGTCGACATCGCCTCGCAAACGATCTCGCTCTTCGCGCAGCGTGCCGCGTTCTGGCACGAGAGCTCCACGCTTCTCGTCGCCGATGTCCACCTCGGACGTCAGCAGGCCTGGCGCGCCGGCGGCGTGCCGATCTCCGACGCCGCCCAGCTCGCCAGCCTCGACGAACCGCTGCAGCGTCTCGGCGCCTTGATCGAGGCCACGCGAGCCACCCGCCTGCTGGTCCTCGGCGATCTGCTCCACGCCCCGGCAGGCCTGACCGACACGATGATCAATCGGGTGACGGCGTGGCGCGAACGACACGCCCACGTGCGATTCGAGGTCATCCCCGGGAATCACGATCGCAAGCTCGACCGCGTCGGCGATGTATGGAACCTCAGCGTCCGCGAGCCGCGCGTCTGCGAGCCGCCCTTGGAGTTCGTGCACGATCCGGCGGATGCCACGAGTCCGGACTGCATGGCCTGCAGCGGCCACATCCACCCGATGGTCCGCCTCGCCACTGCGCGCGAGAGCGTCCGGGTCCCGGCGTTTCTCGTTTCGCCGCGGCTCTTCCTGTTCCCCGCCTTCAGCGGCCTGTTCTCCGGCGTCACCATCGACCCAACGCCCGACACCCGCGTCTACCCGATCGCGGGCGACCGCGTCCTCGATCTGCAAATCACCAGCGCTTCACGCTAACGGCACCCCGAGTCGACACGTCGACACGCATGCATCGCGGCATGCTCGATTTACTGCCCCACTGCCCCACTGCTCCCCTGCCCCACTGCCCTCTTCACCACCCGCTCCACAAACGCCCGGTGCGGCCCGACGCTCAGATCGGCCACCACGCGATCGGCAATGACTCCGCCGCCGGGCGCGGGCTCGATGAGATACGTCACCCGGCGCGTGAACAGGCCGAGCAGGAACGCGGCTCCGTAGGCACGGATGACCTTCTTCTCCGGATCGGCCAGCAGCGTGAAGCCGAGCGTGTGCTTGTCCTTGAACTTCTGCTTCGACGCCGCGCCCTGCGGGCTGATGCCCACGACCCGCACGCCGACCGCGGCGAGTTCCTGCGTCCAATCCCGGAACATGCACGCCTGTGCCGTGCACACCGGTGTGAAATCCGCCGGGTAGAAGTAGAGCACGACCGGTCCCGCGGCGAGCAGCGAGCCGAGCGTGACGGTCGCGCCGGTGTCATCGACAAGGGAAAAATCCGGCGCGGGCTGACCGATGGCGAGCATGGCAGGAGCGTACGAACCCTCCGCGCAAGCGGAGGGCCGCGGGTGCATCGATCCTTCAATCCGCGGCGGATCCACGACCACCCGCCTGCCGATGGCTCCGCCCCAACTCATTCCTACACTGCTCCCCACTGCACACCCGGAAATCCAGCATGGCCCGCCGACCCGCTCCCAAGTCCCGCCCCGCTCACCGCTCCGACTCGGTCGTCCGCGTCGGCCTCACTCAGATGGCCTGCGTCGCCGACGTGAAGCCCAACCGCGAGCGCCAGATCGCCCTGATCGAGAAGGCCGCCAAGCAGGGGGCTCAGATCGTCTGCACGCAGGAGATCTTCACCACGCAGTACTTCTGCCAGGTGGAAGACCACCAGTTCTTCGATCTCGCCGAGCCCATGCCCGGCCCATCCACCGACGCCCTCTGCAAGGTCGCCAAGAAGCACGGCATCGTCATCATCGGCAGCCTCTTTGAACGCCGCGCCCGCGGGCTGTATCACAACACCGCCGCCATCATCGACGCCGACGGCTCGATGCTCGGCCTGTATCGCAAGATGCACATCCCCGACGACCCGCTCTACTACGAGAAGTTCTACTTCACGCCCGGCGACACCGGCTTCAAGGCCTGGCAGACCAAGTACGCCAAGATCGGCGTCCTCATCTGCTGGGATCAGTGGTACCCCGAGGGCGCCCGCCTCACCGCCCTCGACGGCGCCGAGATCCTCTTCTATCCGACGGCCATCGGCTGGCACCCCAAGGAAAAGGCCGAGTACGGCAAAGCCCAGCACGACTCGTGGGAACTCATGCAGCGGGCCCACGCGGTCGCCAACGGCTGCTACGTCTGTGCGCCCAACCGCATCGGCCACGAACACATCCTCGTCGACGGCAAGCCGGTGAGCAAAGACGGCATCCAGTTCTGGGGCCAGTCGTTCATCGCCCAGCCTAACGGCCAGGTCATCAAGCGTGCCAGCATCGACCGCGAGGAAGTCCTCGTCGCCGAGTGCGATCTCGCCAAGGTCGAGTTCGCCCGCACCCACTGGCCCTTCCTGCGCGATCGCCGCATCGACGCGTACGGCGACATCACCAAGCGCTTCATCGGCGCCTGACGCGCTTCAGTCCACGCTCCGCAGGGCTCGGCGGCAGATCCGCGCGGTCGCCGCGTCGCGGGACTCACGCAGCCACCGCCTGGTGATCGAGCGCACCCACGCCTCGTCGTGTTTTGCGGCATCGTTCAGCCAATTCGACACCGAGTCCTGCACGTACTTGGTCGGATCGGCACGCAGCGGCTCCAGCAGCGGCAACGCGGCAGCGGGGTTGGCCTTGAGCTCGTCGATGTGCGCGCACCACACGCCGCGCGGTCGCGTCGCTTCGGTCGCGAAACGCCGGATGTTCGCGGAGTCGGATCGCGTCCATGGCTTCAGGAGCTTGATCGCCGGTCCGACATTCGAAGCAATCGCCGGCCGCACCGCCATCCACGCCCATTCGCGAACCCCGCTGTGTTCGTCGTCTGCGAACGGCTCGATGACGCGAAGCTGTTCGCGCAGCGGCAGCGGCGCCGCATCGCCCCGCGTCAGCGCGTAGCCGCACCAGCCGCGAACGGTGTCTGACGGATGCTTCGAAAGCGCAGCGAGTCGCTTCGGCGCGTGCCGGGCGAGCAACAGGCCGCCGAGTTCCATCCGCTGCACGATGCCGACCCGAGGCGTCGGGGGCGTGCCCTTCTTCTTGACGACGCGCTCGCCAGCCGCCGCAAGTGCATCGAGTGCGGCCTTCGGGGCCTTGGGCACCACCGACGCGAACAACGCATCGAACTCAACCGAGAGCAGTTCCACCAAGGTGCGCGACGCGAGCTGCCCGGAGTTCAGCCGTGACCGCAGATCGGGAGTGACATCCGCGAGCGTGCGTGCCGCAACTGGCTCTGTCTTGCCACCCGCGCCCATGTGCGCTGCTCCTTTGTGCCGGGCAAATGGTCGTTGCCGTCAACCCTTCCGTGCCCGAAACGCCAGGAACATCGGGATCTCCCGCCGCGCCCGGTTTTCTTCCGCCGCCCGCGGCCCCGGCTGGCTCTGGCGGAGGCTCGGCCACTCTTCCATCGCGTCGACGACAAAGCCGGCCTCGGCCAGCAGACGCACATAGGTCTGGATCGGACGGTGATAGGTGAGCGTCACGACGCGTTCCTTGCCCGACGCCGCGGCGCCGGGGTTCATCACGATCTCGCTGTGGCCGGGCGAGAGGTAGCCGTCCACCCGACGGAACTGACGCGCATCGGCGGACTCGCGATCGGCGCGGTCCGCGTCCTCGTGCCGCGACGGAGAACCGCGCCGGGAGCGCGGGTATCGGTCCGCAGCCCGGTGGGCGGGAGCTGATCGCGACGCCCCCTGCGGCGTGTCCCACCCCCAGCTCGTCTGACCCGGCGCGCGAAACGCCGGGTGCAGGATCACACCAACGAACGTCGCGCCGGGCTTGAGCCTCGCGTAGATGCCGGAGAAAACCGGCGCCAGCGGCTCGATGTTCATCAGCGCCATGATGCACGAGGCGCGATCGAACGGCTCGGTCCCCAGCTTCAGCTCCGGCAGGCGCCGGGCGTCACCGACAAAGAAGTCGTAGACCGCGTCGCTCCGCTGCTGCTGGAACGACCGCCGAGCGGCGTCGATCAGACGCGGCGCCGCATCCACGCCCGCGCCCCGGACACCAAGCTGCGACAGTGTGCGGCACAGCAGGCCCTGGCCGCAGGCGACGTCGAGATGCCGCAGCCCGGGCGTGGGTGCGAGCAGCCGCAGCGTGCCCGGGATGATGACGCGGGAGAAGTGATCGCTCTGGCCTTCCTCGATCAGCTTGTCGTACCACTCGGCGACGTGGTCCCAGCCCGCGTCCTGGCGGTTGCTCGAGTTGCTGGCCTGCGGGGCAATCGGTGACGCGGGTGCCGCGGTCGCTTCGGTCGACTCCGCCGCCGCCTCGTCGTCGCTGCGCTTCACGCCGAGCAGCCTGTAGAAGCTCGCGGGTGTGGGGCTCCGCAGCCGCACCGCCCGCCCGGTGAACGCGTGCGTGAACGCGAGTTCGGCGGCGTGCAGGCAGACCCGATCCAGCGGATCCATCGTCGATCCGTACCGACGATCGCCCACGATGGGATGCCCCAGATCCTTCATGTGCACACGGATCTGGTTCTTGCGCCCGGTCTCGAGCCGCAGCTGCAGCAGCGAGAGATTGTGCCCGGTCGCGGTCGAACGCCAATGCGTCACCGCGAGCTTCGGCGCGTTGTCGTCCTCGCGGGGCGGGATCGGCCTCGTGTCGGGCTTGCGGCTCATCCGCATCGGACGCGCCGGCTTTCGTGCACGGGTCGCCTCGCCCGCGGCGACGCTCTCCATGGTGCCGTTGGGCCCTTCGCGGAGAAAGTTCTGAATCGTGCCCGCACTCTGCGGCCCGGTGCTGGGGATCTCGCCTTCAACGACCGCGTGATACAGCCGGTGCATCCGTCGCGCCCGCAGATCCTCCTTCAGCCATGACAACGCCCGCTCCGACTTCGCGAAGATGATGAGACCGCTGACCTCGCGGTCGAGGCGGTGCACCACGAAAATGGGCAGGCGGGTGCGGGACTTGGTGTTGCCGCGGATGTATTTCTTGACGAGCGAGAAGAGGTCGTCGCCCTCGTACCCCTCGCCGCGTGGGCCGCCGACGTGGGCCGAGAGCATGCCGACAGGCTTGTCGACGACCAGGATGTCGTCATCCTCGAAGACGATGGGCACGTTGCGGGCGATGCCCCGGGGGCGATCGTCGGGCTCACCGGAGCGGTGTCGTCGTGGGCTGTCGCGGCGGTCGCGCATGAGCGATTGTTGTCCGGCGGGTCTGGATCTGGATGCGCTTCGCGGCCGAAGCGATGAAACGACCAGTGTCCAGCGTCGCACGGGCCAGCGTCTGCGACGCTGATGCGGACAGGAGAACCCCGGGCTCGCAACCCGTTCCGACCGGGCAGCTCGCGCCGCGGATCGGCTGCGTCGCGGTATCTTTCTCGAGACCCAACCGCAAACACTCGCCCGCTATACTCTGCCCCGCCGGAATACCGGCGTCCTTCGGAGCAACTCCGCATGCCCACCCCGATTCTGATTGCAATCTCCGTCGTCGTTGGCGTCATCGCCCTCGCCATCATCATCATCTTCCTGAACTTCGCGCAGCTCTGGTTCCAGGCCCTGCTCAGCAACGCCCGCGTCGGTCTCTTCGAGATGGTCGCGATGCGCTTCCGCAAGGTGGATGTCCGCAGCATCGTCTTCAGCCGCATTCAGGCGGTGAAGGCCGGCATGGACATCCCAACCAATGCCCTTGAAACGCACTACCTGGCAGGCGGTCGGGTCCGCAACGTCATCAACGCCCTGATTTCGGCCCAGAAGGCCCGCATCCCGCTGACGTGGGACACTGCGACGGCCATCGATCTGGCGGGCCGCGACATCGTCGACGCCGTTCAGACCAGCGTCAACCCCAAGGTCATCGACTGCCCGCCCATCAACGGCCCGCGAACGACCATCGACGCGGTCGCCAAGGACGGCATTCAGCTCAAGTGCAAGGCCCGCGTGACGGTGCGGACCAACATCTCGCGGCTGATCGGCGGCGCCACCGAAGAAACGATCATCGCCCGCGTGGGTCAGGGCATCGTCAGCACCATCGGCTCGGCCCATGATCACAAGGCCGTGCTCGAGAACCCCGATGAGATCTCCAAGACCGTGATGCGCTCCGGCCTCGACGCGGGCACCGCGTTCGAGATCCTCTCGATCGACATCGCCGACGTGGACGTGGGCGACAACATCGGCGCCAAGCTGCAGGCCGATCAGGCCCAGGCCGACAAGGCCCGCTTCCAGGCCGAGGCCGAGAAGCGCCGCGCTCTGGCCATGGCCCTCGAGCAGGAAAACAAGGCCAAGATCCAGGAAAACCAGGCGATCGTCACGCTCGCCCAGGCGGAAGTGCCGCGGGCCCTCGCCGAGGCGCTCAAGTCCGGCAAGATGGGCGTCATGGACTACTACCGCATGCAGAACGTGCAGGCGGATACCTCGATGCGCCTGGGCATCGCGGGCGATACGACCAGCCCGCAGCAGTAACGCAGACCGAGACGCGACGAACCCGTGCAGAAACGACGAGGCCCGCGACTTGCGTCGCGGGCCTCGCGTCTATCTCGAGCTATGACTCGGATTGGCCTGAGAACGACTCAGTTGCGACGGCGGCGGGCGGCGACCAGGCCACCGAGGGCCAGGAGCGCGGCGGAGCCGGGCGTCGGGATCAACTGGCCGGCGACGCCGGTGGAGACCTCGCGGAAGTCCGCGTCCATCATGGAGTTGGCGGGCGTTGCGAGGAAGATCTGAACGATGGAGCCGTCCAGCGGCTGGACAGCGATCGGAGCGCCCATACCGAAGGAGGTGCCGCTCTCGCCGGTGAAGGGCAGGAGGGCAACGGGGCTGGGGGTGAAGGTCGCGCCGCGGATCGCGCCGTTGAAGAAGACGGCGCCGCCGAACATGATCCAGTCACCGGCGAGCTCGCCGCTGAGGGTGTTGCCGACGGTGTCCTTGGCAATGAAGTAGCCGTTGCCGCTGGCCTGATTTCCGACGCGGTTGAAGAAGCTGATGTCGATTTGGAAATCGGCGATGGTGCGGCTGACGAAGCCGGGGTTGAAGACGGCGGTGGCCGCCCCGGCGCCGGGGACGAGGCTGACGCTGCCATCGGATTGCAGGGCGTTGGTGGCGGTGGCCACGGCGCTGAACTTGCCGGTGTCGTTTCCGACGTTGTAGGCGTAGCGCCCGGCGAGATTGGTGTAGGTGAAGGTCACCATGGGACCGGCGATGGCCGCTCCGGCGACGCTCGCGGCCAATCCGGCCGCACACGCAAGCTTGGTTCGAGTATTCAGCACAGCTCTCCCATCCTCCTGTCTCTTATACACATCTGAC
>ERZ1066133.256-NODE-256-length-28394-cov-7.625216_pt1 | contig 28394 bp, 11 predicted proteins | sample MGYA00382780_ERZ1066133 | MGnify/ENA primary metagenome ERZ1066133 (study PRJEB33369, sample SAMEA5778363) | biofilm metagenome | biome: Industrial cooling water; feature: Water cooling tower basin; material: Biofilm | place: United Arab Emirates | collected... | reverse complement strand
TATTGATAGTATCAATATATGTCAATTTTTTACTATACCATAATATGTCATAGAGTTATGTTTACTTTTGCTTGTGCTTTCTTTTGCTTTTGCACTTGTGCTTTTGCTTCGCTACGCGACAAGCAAAAGAAAGCAAAAGTGCACAGCAAAAGCACAAGTGACATGTCATTTTAGTGGGGAAAGAGGGACTTGAACCCTCACGATTTTCGCAAATCAACGGATTTTAAGTCCGTAGCGTCTACCATTCCGCCATATCCCCTTTGATGTAGTTTTTGTGTGATTTACTTATAATCTGATTATAACACATGAAATAAAAAATAGCTAGATGCTATATAATTATATATTTTTTTCTGCATAAAAAAAGTAAAATAGAAGCAAATTAGCATTATTTATAGATAAATAAAGAATTTTGTTAAGGATTGGTGTTCTATAAAAAACTACCTAAAACTACCTATATCTATGCTGTTTGCAGTCTTAGGTAGTTTTAGGTAGTTTTTTATAGAACAAATGTATTATTTTTTTTTTTATAAACGTCCAGTCATTTTTAACCAGTTTTGAGCTTCAATATAATTAGTAGGAGCTAAACGAATGGCTTCTTTCCAGTAATCAGCAGCTTTTTCAAATAAAATTTGTGAAATCTCCGATTGTCCATTATCAATAGCTTGTTCACCACGATAATGATAAATTACTGCAATATTGTTTAAAGCACTTGGTAACGAAGGGTTACGTTCTAAAGCTTGATAGTAATATTCCAAAGCTCTACCATGTTCACCATTACTAGTATGAATTAGGCCAATATTATACAAAATATAACTTCGATCATATGCATCAATTTCTAAACGCATAGCTTCATAATAGTTTTGTAATGCTTCCGCATATTCACCTTCTGCTTGCGCAGACATACCGTTTCGATAATAAGAAAAAGCTTGTTTTTCTCGTTGAGAAGTAGGTAAAACCTTTAATAAAATATCAGCAACAACCGTAAAAGTTTTATCAATGAAATTGTCGTTTCTTTGTGTACGTGGCATTAATAATATTCGTGAAAAAAACAATCTATAAAATATTTGAATTGATTAATATAACAGTATGTTATAGAGTTATAAAGAATTTGGATTCAATATTTTATACAAGTTATAAACAGTCTTTTTTATCCCAAAAATTGAAATAAAAATTTTAAGAGACAGTTTAACAAATTAACTCAAAAATAATCCAATAAGATTATTATGTTGATTTTAAAGATATATTTTATATATAAGAAAAATATATGTACTTTTGAAAGATTATAAACCTTCTTATGTACTTTTGAAAGGTTATAAACCTTCTAAAGAAACTTGTAGAAAGTTCGCTAATTCAGATGCTTGTTTTTCAATTTCTTTTAAAGTAAGTGGTTCACCAATTCCAGTTAAAGGAATTTCACGTTTACCTTTTAATTTTAAAAAAATAGTTCTTTGTGAATCAAGACCTTGCTTTAATTCAACTTTAATAGCTTCAACATCTTTTAAAGGATATGATAAGTCGATTCTTCGATTTTTACCAGGATAACCCCATCTAAAAATACGAATTTTGCCTTCTTTTTTATTAAATTCATTGAAGCCCCCACCTACATTCCAAAAGATATTAAAAGCCCAGTAAAAACTTAAAAGAAAACCTAAACTTCCATAGAAAGACATTAATAAACCTTGTGGAAAAAAAGAAACATCTTTAACAACAGGAACAAGTTGCCAAAAACCATCTGATACTTCACTTAATTGATTATATGAAGCTAGACCTGTTACTAAAAAACCACTTGAACCTAAAAAGATTACTAATGCCCAAATATAATTACTAACACGACGCTCACCTAAGATAATATAACGTCGTATTAAATTTTGTCCTTCTTGACGTTTTTCAGAGGCTGGTACTAATTTTTCTTGCATATACGTTTAATTGTTAAAATTCGCCATTTTTATTTCAAAACTTTTTTATCTAGTAAATAAAACTAGATTTTTCCTTTTTTTTTGATTATAGATTTTTTTGATTATAAAAGAATTTGATTATAGATTTTTTGATTATATAAATAATTATATCTATTTATATTGAATTTGACATAGTCTTATGATTTTAAATATAAAAAGTTTAAAAAGTTTAAAAATATAACTATTTAACTATTCAATATATTTCTATCTATACAAGTACTATACAAGTAAACGTATATTTAATTGTTAAATAGTTATAGTATTAAATAGTTAAATAGTTATAGAGTTAAATAGTTAAATAGTTAAATACTTCAGAATTAATATTCAATGTATTTTCACATGTAATACATATTTCATACATATTACATAATTGAAGTACAAGATTAACGTTTGTTGTATTGTGTAGCTTTACGTGCTTTCTTTAAACCACATTTTCTACGTTCTTTAACACGTGAATCTTGTGTTAAATAACCTTTATCTTTTAATTGTTTACGAACTTCATCTTGAGATGTTGGGATTTCAGATAAAGTTAATAAACAAAGAGCGCGTGCTAAACCTAATTTAATCGCTTCAGCTTGACCTACTAAACCACCGCCTTTAACTTTTACAATAGTATCAATCTGTAATAAAGAAGTATTTTCTTTATTTAAAGATGAATTACTATCTACTTGGTTTTGCCCTTCATTTAATTGCTCTGTTGATGAAGGTGCTACGTTTGTTTCGTTATTAACATTTAAAACATTTAAAGGAGCTTTTACTGAAAGAATTGAACAAGTATTATTATGTAAATATTGTTGTACTGGAATATTATTGATTAAAAATTGTCCTGTACCTTTTACAATTTGTACTTGAGCAACTGCTTCTTTTCGTCTACCTACACCACGTGCTAAAATATTTTGCATAAAAAAAATTGCGATAATCCATCTATTGAGTTTTTAGCTAGTATTTATACTAAATAACTTCTATTTTATAGAGGTTAAGTTGTTATATATTAAAATATTGATTATTGAAATATTCACAAATACAACATAAAAGAAAAAGATTTATTGCTTGCTTCTCACCAGTAGGTGAACGCGCAAAAACTTTTCGATTTTTTCTTTCAATTTATCCGTTATATTGGTGTTGTATTTTAAGAATAAAAACAAACCACAAAAAAATACTTTCATTGGAATAAAAACGAGGTTCAATAATTTTATTGAGAAATTATTTATTAAAAAAATAAAAAACTTTTTTAACTATTTTTATTTAATCTTCCAAAATTTCGCTAAAACTCTATAGAATTTATCAAACAGGTTCCATTTAAACATGAAAATGCTATAAATTCTATAGAGTTTTAGAATTATAATATTCGATTAATTGAAAAATTAATCTAAAGCAGATAATTTTTTAACTTGTTCTAAAGCTTTAAAACGATCAGTAATTAAAGGAGCGTCTTGACGAGACTCTGTAAAATACTCGTTAGGACGAGGACTTCCGAATACGTCATAAGCTAAACCTGTACTTACAAAAAGCCAACCTGCAATAAATAAAGCAGGAACTGTAATACTGTGAATTACCCAGTAACGAATACTAGTTAAAATATCTGAGAAAGGACGTTCTACTGATTTACCAGCCATAATATACTCCTTGGGGATTTTACCCAATAAATTTTTAACGAATTGTGTGCCTTATATATAATATAATATCATATTTTTAATATCATATTTTTCATATTCATATATATGTTAAATATAACATAATTAATATATGTTATTCAATTTTATTGTTTAATAGACAATTTTATATAAATTTCAACTCAAATTTCAACATAAATTTCAACTTATATGAAATTCAGTAAGTTTCATAAACAAATAACTAGTCTTTTAGAAATTATTTATACCCCCAGGGGAATTCGAATCCCCGTTTCCTCCGTGAAAGGGAGATGTCCTAGGCCTCTAGACGATGGGGGCCTTTTTTTTAGATAATTGAAACTAATTGAATTCTAACATAATTGAAATAAAAAGTCAATATATATAATATAAATACATTGTTTGTTATTTGTTATTTGTTACTTCTTTTCCTCACGGATAAAAAACATTAGATATAAGTGTGGCTTATTTAACACAGAAAGGTAAAAAGCCATGAATACATTTAACAGTAAATGTTTTAGGTTGAATTGAATTGAAATTTAATTCTATGATATTTAATAATAAAGTTATATTTCTTTATAAAGAAATATAACTTTATTATTATTTTCTTATTTAAGAAATTTAAAGGTTACCACCACGTAATGATAATAAAACTACAACAAGTGGACCTGCTGCTACGATAAGTAATAAAGAACCTAATTGTAAAACTAATTCGATATTCATGTTTTTGGTTAATAATATGATTTATATAATAAATGGAATCTAAAAGTGCTTTTTATTGAAATTTTATTTTTATTCTTTTTATAAAGTATTCAAAATATCAAATAATTGTTATATCAGAGAAAAACAAGTACATAAGATAAATGAATTTATCTTAATATGTATTTTCAATTCTCTAATATCCATATTATAACATAATATCCACTGGAATAGAATATTTAAATAAAGGAAAATATCACGACAAAATACATAATTACTCACTTTTGCTTGCTTTTGCTTGTGCAAAAGCACAAGTGCACTTTTGCTTTTGCAAAAGCAAAAGAAAGCACAAGTTCAAAAAAGTTTATAAACGGAGAGAGAGGGATTCGAACCCTCGGTACAAAAAATTATGTACAACGGATTAGCAATCAGCCGCTTTAGACCACTCAGCCATCTCTCCAGGTGTAAAATTAAAAAGCCTGAAATTTAGGATTTAAGAAAATACTTTGATTTTTTCGAAATTTAAATCAAAACTAAGTATATAATATTATTAATAAAATATAAATATTAATTACTTTATTAAATGGAGTAATTAATATTTATATTTATATTTTGTTCAAAATTTCGAATTGAAATAATTCTTGTTTAAAATGAATGATTTAAAATGAATTGATTGTCTTTTGTAATTTTTCGTTACGACGTAATGGTCTTGTAACTAATTCTAAAATATCTTTTGCATTTGAAAAACCATGAATTTGTGCAAATGTGAATTCTACAGACCATTTTGTAGTAATACCGCGAGCTTCTAAAGGGTTAGCATGTGCCATTCCAGTAATAACTAAATCAGGTTGTAATTCTTTAATACGTTGAATTTGATAATAATTATCTGGTTTTTCTACAATACGTGGGCAATTTACTTTCATTTCATGACATGTTTTTTCTAATAGAGCCAATTCAGCAGCTTGAAATCTTTTATCCATATAAGGAATACCAATTTCATAAACAATCATACCACATTTGATTAAAAAACGAGCTAATGAAATTTCTAATAAATTATCTCCCATAAAAAATACAGTTTTACCTTTAATAATTTTTAAATAATCCTCTAAACTCGCCCAAATTTTACTTTCACGCTCTTCCAAACCAACTGGAGTAATTCCAAAAACACTACAAATCTTCTTAATCCATTCATGTGTACCATCCGGTCCAATTGGAAAAGGAGCGGAAATTAATTTACATTTACGACGACGCATTAAAGTTGTTGCAGTACGACTTAAAAAAGGATTAATTCCACAAACAAATACATCTTCACCTAATGCAGGTAAATCTCCATAACGTGTTGATGGTAACCATCCAGTAACTTGAATACCTTGACGTTTTAATTCAAATTCTAATTGATTAGCAATTGTGCTTGGTAATGAACCAAACAATACTAATTTATTTGACGTTTGAGAATTCTTAATATTTTCTCCTGACATATTTTTAATATCAATATTCTGAGTATGATCAATATTTGTAGTTGTGTTTGTAGTTGTGTTTGTAGTTGTGTTTGTAGTTGTAGAATTTGAATTATTAGAAGTAGGACAATGTGCAACCATTGCTGCTAAAACAGTATCTTCACCTTGTGTAAAAGCATAATCTAAACCATTTGCACGAGCTACAACAATTGGAATACCAATTTCAGCTTCTAAAATAGGTGCCATACCTTCTAAATCCATTTTGATAATTTCAGTGGTACAAGTGCCAATCCATACAATAACACTAGGATTACGGTCTTGTTTAATTTGCATACAAAGTCTTTTTAATTCTTTATAATCATTTAATTGAGCAGAAATATCACTCTCTTCAAGTTCAGCCATAGCGTATCGAGGTTCTGCAAAAATCATAACACCTAATGCATTTTGTAAAAAATAACCACATGTTTTAGTTCCAATAACTAAAAAGAAACTATCTTCAATTTTTTGATATAACCACGAAACACAACTAATAGGACAAAATGTGTGATAATTACCTGTTTCACATTCAAAAGTTAAGTCGACTTTTTGGTCGTTATGTACTTTATTTTCTTGGTGGAGATTAATCGAAGCTGAAATATTTTCCGCTGAATTAGGATAATCTAAAACCCCATCTTTTTCAGTCAGTGAATTACAAATAACACTACCACGTGAAGAAAAAAAGAAAGGTAAAGAAGATGGTGAAAGAATTTCCACATTTTTCTTCATTAAATTTCTATTAGGTAAATAATTCTGTGATTTTACAAGATCGATATTTTGTTTACTAATGATATTTTCAAATTTCATTGAATTTTGATAACCTTTAACCATATTATTGAAAATTTATATGCTTTTTTCATTATTTTTTATTTCTTAATCTTTAGCTTTTTTGTATGATGCAAATATAATGTGGAAAACAATTAACTTAAAAAGCCGGATAGAAATATAAAAACTCAAAAAAGAAATTTAAAACATGAATGTCTTCGCTTATCCCTCTTATTTTACTTACACAAGCGAAAAGATCTTTACAAAAAAAATTCAGTTAATATAACTTTAATTTCAATTGCATTTCTTTCTTTAATAGCCACTAATATGTTTTAATCGAATTTTGAGTCTTAAATTCTTGAATTAAACTCTTTTACTGATTTACTGATTTACTGATTTACTAAAATATAATAAAAAATCAAAAAAAATAAAAAAAAATAAAAATGGATATTCATATTATGAATTATTACCTTTTACATTATTCAAAGTAGTAGTTTGAACTATCCACTTTGAATAATGTAAAAAATAAAAAAAAGTAAGTATTAACTATTTTACTATTTTTTTCGAAAAAAATAGTAAGATTAAGATTTTAAATTGAGTACCTAAAGTAACTATGCTTATTTTGGTGAAAAGATATTTAGTTTTTACTTATTACATTTTATCAAGTAATCTTTATTACAAGATTAGGTGAAAAAATACAAAATAAGTTCCTTTTTGTAGAATCATATTCTATTTTATGTATTAAACAAAAGAAATAATTTAACATAGACTCGGTAAGACTTTTTCGGTTTTTATTTAGATAAAAACATATGAAAGTTGAATCTAGAAAACTTGTCTTGTTTAAGTGATGAATTCGATTAAATATTCTTTTTTTATCCTTTTTATAGAAAACTTTATTTTTTTAAGATACATTCCTTTTAAAACTATTATTAATAGAATAAAAAAGAAAAAAGCAAAATAGAAAAAATAAAGGAATTATAAGGCTTATGCTTATTACTTATTCCTATATCCTGTTAAAGAATTGACATTGAAGTTAGAGAAATTTTAATAAAATTAAAGTAATTCTTGTTTAGTGCACACTTTTAAAAAGATCTCTATATATTCCTAATCTATATTTCTATATATTCCTATTCTAGCATTGAATAGAAATATATAGAAATATATAGAAATATATAGAAATATAGGATATATAATGTGGAATGTAGAATGTAGAATGTAGAATGTAGAATGTAGAATGTAGAATGTAGAATGTAGAATAAAGATTCTAGAGTAGGTTATAAATAGGAGACATTACGGTTAAATGTAATTCTAGAAAAAATTCCAATAAATTTAACAGGAACTTGGTTTAAGTTTATTTAAGGTAAATTCATTAAGTTATTAATTTCGCGTAAATATTCTTTTTCCGTGCTTGATTTTTTATTCTCAGTAAAATCTTGGTTTTGCTGTAAATTTTCTTCTACAGACATTTTATCAGATTGAATATTACGAAATAAGCCAATATCTAAACAAAGTGCTTGTAATTCACAAACTAAAACTTTAAAAGATTCTGGTGTTCCAATGGAAATATCTTTATTTAAAATTAAATTAGACCAAAGTGTCATTCTTCCTGTCATATCATCAGATTTAATAGTCAACATTTCTAATAATGTAAAAGCTGCACCATAACCTTCTAAAGCCCATACCTCCATTTCACCTAAACGTTGTCCGCCTTGTTTTGAACGTCCACGTAAAGGTTGTTGAGTAACTAAAGAATAAGGACCTGTTGAACGTGAATTACCGGTCCAAACAGCAATACCATTTCGTCGAACATAGAAAACTTCATTCGGAACACTTAAACAGTGAACAGACCCTTGATAAGGTAGAATATTTTCTTCCATGTGATCTCTTGTATTTGTATTGGTATTTGTATTTGTATTTGTATTTGTAGAATTTAAATTATTAATAGCTGGATTATTGTCACTTTTTAGAATTGAAATATACCAAACATCGTAAGTATTAGTAAAATTGCAAGCATATTTTTGTGAATTCAAAATATCTAAATTCATTACCTGATCGGTAACTTCTTGAGAATTTCGACTTGTGCTTTTGCACAAGCAAAAGTGAGATTTATTTGCACTCCAACCAGCATGTAAAGCTAAACGCATAATATCGTCAGCTAATTTCTCAGAACGAGTATATGTATATAAATTTACTGATGTATTTGTAGTTGTATTTGTATAATTTTGTGTAAATAAACCTAAACCCAAACATAAACTATCAAGTAATTTTTGTGCTTGAGTTTGACTTAAATCCCAAACCCATAATGGAAGATATTTATTGGAATGAGGAGCATTTAAAGATTGTAAATAAGTAGATAATTGTTTATTATAAATGTTTAGTTTGTCATCAATAATGTTATATGAATAACCAAGAGATTGAAGAGTTTTTGTTAAAATTGAGATTGTGATTTTTGTTTGCATGCTATGATTTTGTGGAAGCAAAGTTAAATCTTTGTTTTTAGACGTTTGAATTTCATAAACAGAATCTGTTTTATTTTGTAAATAATTCAGAGCATTTTTATTTAAAAGTAGAGTTGTATTGTATGAAATTGAATTTGTTCCATTACCTTGCATAGAATTTGATTCAAAATAATGTGACTGTACATAGTTATTATTAGGATCTTGAGAAAGCAACAAGCTACTAACATTTGGAGAGGTAGTAAGAATTTCATTATTAATATTCCATTCCATAGTTACCCATAAACCAAAAAAAGTTAACCAATCATCCATATTAACTTTTTGTTCAGGTATTAAAGTAGAGTTTAATAGAACAGCAGGTAAAATAAATTGAAAATCATTTTTTGTCCAAATTGCGTTTTTTAAATAAGTATAATATTGACCTACAATATCTTTAGCTTCAATAAGCTTAAAGCCTGTAAAAGAGTTTGGCGATTTTGGCAATTTTGGTAAATTTTCACCTTTTTTTACAAACATACGGTGATTGAGAGTTACCAATAAATCAATAGAATCGTTTTTAACTTGATATAAAAATCCTTTATAATTAGGATAATTAAAAATATTAAGTGGTTTTTGATAAATAAGTTGTCCTGTTGTAGATTCTAAGGTTGCAATTTCATCTTTGAAAGTAATTTGATGAATAGGAAGCCATCCCTTTGTTGTTAAAACATCATGATCAGGTGTTAAACAATGGATTTTATCATCAACCATATGAACAAGTCGTAAAATGTAAGCCTGTCCAACAGTAACACGTTGATCAAAACATTCACCATTGCGTCCATCAAAAAGTCGCATTTTACCAGGTGAATTAGGATCAAATAACCATTTAAAACCGGTTTTACGTCGAGCTTCATATAATTTACTAAAAACAAAAGATCGACTAGCTTCAGGTCCATAAATTTCATCGAAAGAAAAAACTTTATAATTTTCACCTAAATATCGACCTGCTAATCCTAATAAACATTCATAAATTTGACCTACGTTCATACGAGAAGGTACACCTAAAGGGTTTAAAACCATATCAATAGGAGTTCCATCAGGTAAATAGGGCATATCTTGAATAGGTAAAATTTGAGATACAATACCTTTATTACCATGACGTCCTGCCATTTTATCACCTACTTGAATTTTTCGTTTTTCGGCTAAATAAATGTGAATACTTTCAATATTTTGAATAATTTCTTGTCTTTTTTGTTTTCGTTGTTTTGCTTGATTTTTAGCTGTTGTATGCCAAATATTGGTTTTACTTAAATTACCAGATAGTTTTTCAGGTAATGAAAAAATTCGTTTACCTTTTTTATTTTCAACAAAAAGACCAAAACTATTTTTTTGAAATTGATTATTACTATTATCTTTTTCATTTTTTAGAGAGTTTTCCATTAAATGAATTTTTTTATATTTTAACCAATAATAGCGAAGAAAAAGAAAATTAATATTAAAAGCCTTAGTTTTTTTGAAAAAAAGATTATTGAATGTCTTTAAAAAACCTTTTTGAAAATTAACACCTTTACTTTTTATAATATTTCTCTGTTCTCTTTCTTTATTGTATTTGCTTGAATTCTTATCAATAGAATCAAACATAGGAAATAAAGAAGCTGTTTTTTGAACTTTTGATGATTTATTAAATGATTTATTTAATGATTTGTACGATGATTTTAAAAAATATTTGATATCAATTACCTTGGCTTTAATACCTCTTGGCGCGCGTAATGAACTATCTTTAAAAGGACGTACTTGTTTTTCTAAAATAGAATACAACAATTTTTGATATGGTGAAATTTTTCTCTTATTAATTGGTGTTATTTTACCTACTAAAATATCACCTTCTTCCACCCACGAACCTAGTTTAATAATACCAAAAGAATCTAAATTGGCTAATTCTTTATCCGATACATCTGGTATATTACGTGTAATTTGTTCTGAACCTAGTTTAGTTTTTTGTGTCTCTAACTCGTAACGTTCAATATGAACTGAAGTATATAAATCATCCATTACCAAACGTTCACTAATTAAAATTGCATCCTCAAAATTATAACCTTCCCAAGGCATATATGCAATTAATAAATTTTGACCCAAAGATAACTCTCCACCAACACTACTTGCACAATCTGTCAATAAATCACCTGTTTGGACCCAGGTATTTTCATAAACAGCGGGTTTATGAGTTAGGCATGTATCTTGGTTTGATCTTCTAAATGTTTCTAATAAATATTCTTCTTTTTTTAAACTAGCTCTTTTTGTATTTTGAAAACTTAAAGTTTCTAACTTTTTCCCTTTATTACTTATTACACTGTGATTTAATAAAGATCCTTCTTTTTTGCAACCTATTCTAGTATAATAATTTGACATTGTTGTTTGAAAAGAAGGCATTAAACCCAAGCCCTTTTTGAAATATAAGGAAGACTTATAAGTATATATTTTCATTTTGAAATCAAAACTATTGTAAAGAAGTTTCATCCCTTTTTTGTATTATTTACTAAATACTCTCAATTCTTAAAGTATTATAAAGTATTATTATGAAGTATTATTATGAAGTATTATAATGAAGTTTTCTTAAAAACTTGTAAATAATAAAGGTAACTTCTTATGTTAAAAAGTTTTCTATCTATTTATTAAATAAATATAAAGAATCAAGAATTTTTATTTCTTATCTATTTGTATTCAATCATTTCCATTTTTATAAGAGATTTATTATGACCTCTTAGTTTATTATTATGACCTCTTAGTTTATAATGATTTTGTCGTTCTTAGACAAACATCTTTTACTATGTTTTTTGTTTTTTGTTAGTTGTACTAAAACAAAAAGATAAATGATTGAATTTTATTTTATTTAATATTTAATAAGAGTTTTTTTAGTTAATGAGTAATTATCCCGATGACAATAATAATGACAATATTGGAATAATGACACTATTTTAAAGAGTTATTATTTCAAATAATTCCAATAAATTTTGTTATGAATTTCCCAAAATTTTAATACCTTTTTTGTTAAAATTCTCGCTTTATAAAATTATAAGGTTATAAACTTATAAGCTATAAACAATAATTTTGCGTGAACTAACATAAGTAACAAAACCACTCGATTTTGCAACAATAGCATGACCTGAGTCACTAATCGTGCGAGCTTCTAGTCCTGTACCTACAATAGGTCGTTCTGGTCTAATTAAAGGTACGGCTTGTCTTTGCATATTAGAACCCATTAAAGCACGGTTTGCGTCATCATGCTCTAAAAAAGGGATTAATGATGTAGCAATTGAAATCATTTGTAGTGGTGAAACACCAACGTATTGAACTTGACTTCTTGGAATTTTAGTAAAATCTTCAGCAATACGTACTGGAATAAATGCTTTAGGTAAAAATCCAATAGAAGAAACAGATAAATCAGCAGCGGCTAATCGAATTTTTTCTTCTTGTTCTGCAGAAAAGAAATACATACCTGCTTGTTTTTGAACTTGACCTTTATAAACTTTATAAAAAGGACTTTCAATAATGCCATTTGAATTAACTCTTGCATATGTAGTCATTGAATTTACTAAACCAGTGTTTTTACCTTCAGGTGTTTCAATTGGACAAATTCTACCGTAATGAGTAGGGTGAATACCTCGAATAGCTAATGTGGCTGTATCTCGAGTAACACCTCCAGGTCCCATAGAACTTAATCGTCGTTTATGTGTTAATTCAGCTAAAGGATTAATTTGATCCATAAATTGTGAAAGTGGACTAGTACCAAAGAATTCACGAATAGCACTATTAAAAGCTTTACTATTAACAAAATTAGATAATAGATTATCTTTTTGAGAATCAGTTTTCTCATTTTTATAATTCAACACGTTTTTATTAAAATATTGAGATTTGTTATTATTTTCATTGAAACTTGATAAAGATGACAATGATGGAGTTAATTTTGAAGTTGCCAGAAAAGGTGAATAACGAGGTGAACGTACATAATTCATATAGATCATTTGTTTTTTATTTTGTATTGATGTATTTTTAGAAGGTGATGTATATTGTTTATTGAAATTTGGATTTGGATTTGTTTTGAAAGTTCGTGTAGGAGATTCAGAAAGATTTTTGCTTTTATCTTTTTCATCCGATGAAAATAAAAAAGCAGAGGCATTATTTAATGATAATTTATTTAAATTATCACGAATTGATTTCTCTAGTCTTACTAAACCAATACCTATTTGAATTTGAATAAGTTCTCCAGATGTACGAACTCTACGATTTTTTAAATGATCAATATCATCGATTTTAAAAATACCTTTTTCTACTTTTATTAAATAATCAGTAGCATATAAAACATCTAAACCTGTTAATGTAGTTTGATTAGTAGAAACATTGATTTTTAATTTTTTATTAAAAGCTATTCTACCTTGTTTACCTAAATTATATGAACGTGGATTCATAAATTTATTATATAACCATTTACGACCTTCTTCTGCTAATTTCGATTGTAAAGACAAAGAGTTTTTATTTGATTTCATGTTTTCCAAAGCATGTAAAGAATCTTCCAAATTTTCCGAATTTTCCCCTTTATTTGATGGAGAATTTTTTTCAGAAGAAAGTAATTCTTTATTTAATTCAAGATCTTTACTTTTCTTGTTTTTTAATGTGTTTAGAGATAAAAGTTTATACATTTCTGCCCATGCTTCTGGTGGACTTTTTAAATAAGCATATTTTTTTGCATCGTCATCATTCTCTGACTTGAAATCGCTGTCATTTTCTAACATTTCATTTTCATCTTGTAAAGAAGTACTCTTTTTATTTTTACTTTTATCTTTTGTATTATCAAATTCATTATGTTGATTTGAATTTTTTAAATTTCCTAATAATCTAAAAGAGTCTGTAACACTTTTGAAAATTTTCTTTTCTGACACTCCCATTGCTAGTAAAAACCAGTACATTGGGATTTTAGGTCCTTTTTTCATTTGTGCCCATATATTTTTTTCTTTATCAACTTCAATACGTAACCAAGTACCTCTCATACAAATTAAATCCGCGTAAAAACGTTTATATGTATCATCCGGTTTTTGGCTCCATTTTTCTGCATAATTTTCATATATTTTTTGTTGATAATAAATTCCTGGACTTCGAATAATTTGATTTACAATTACACGAGCTGCGCCATTTAAAATAAAGTGGCCTCTTTTAGTCATTAATGGAATATTCCCAACGTAAAACCATTTAAAAAGAATTTTTTGACTTTTTAAATCTTTTAAATGACCTGGTACAAAAAGTTTACTTGTATAACTTTTATTTTTTATAATGGCTTCTTCTGGTGTATATTCTGGACGTGTTAACGTATAATATTCCGGGTAGAAGACAAATTCTAAATCACCTTTTGTACTCGTTATAGGATTTCTTTTTGAAAATTCCTCTATTAAACCTTTTTGTAATAAATCAAAAAAACTTTGTCTTTGTATTGTTACAAAATCTGTAAGAAAATAACGATGGATTGGCATTTTATTTCTATTTTTTCATTTTTAATGTATAAATCCCTTTTATTTAAAACATTTTTATTCTCTATTTATTCCAGCTTTCTCCATTTTTATATAGTCAGAATTCCATAAAAGTATTCTTTAAAAGTATTCTTTAAAAGTATTCTTTAAAAGTATTCTTTAAAAGTATTTATTAAAAGCATTTATTCACTATAATAAGTAATAAGTAATAAATAATACGATTGATTACTTCTAAATCTGAGTAGATAAAAAGGACAAATTTTAAAGAATAGAGTTTCTTATAAATTTTTTGAGAAATTTATGAATAAATTTTTTTGAGAAATTTATGAATAAATGTTTATCAATAAATGAATGAGTACATTTTACTTTATTTAGTATTAAATGTTTTAGGAAACTGCATTCTTTTTTTTCTAATTCTTTGTTTATGTAGAAAAACAAAATATAATAAAACAAATTAGTTTTTATACTAAGATAAAGTGTATTTTCGAGTTTGTTAAGAAATCGAATATATTCTTAAAAAAATGCTATTATATATTTATAGGTTATTTTAGGAATAAATTTAATATTTCTTTTTTCAATTGTGATGTATGAAATTCGAAAAGTTATAAAGGTATAAAATTCTAAACTTATAAATCTAAACTTCTAAAGTTAGAACTTTATTTACCTATTTTCCCAAATTCTATGAATCTCAGAGTACAGATAGAAAAAATCAAACCTTATCTTTTTCAAGGTAGTTTGAATAAAAAAATATTTCTCGATTTTTGAGTAAATATTTTTACTAACTATTCGAATTTGTTTTTATGGATTTACTTGTTTTACTTTTTAATGTTTTGAATTGAAAATATTCAAAACATTTACTTCTTAATCATTTCGAAATGTTTAAAACAATTTACATTATTATTTACATTATTATCTACATTATTATCTACATTATTATTTACATAATAATTTACATTATGAATTTTTTAATGTTATTGTTATATAGAACGAGGTTTTCTGACATAGAAAAATATTAATTAATCCTCCCTTAGTAGGGTCCGTTATGAATTACGGTTATGTAAACTGAAATATTTTATATTCTAAAATATTGGATATTACAAGAAGGTTTATAAAAAAATGATTGATTTTTGAGTTTTATCGACCTTCAATCTTTTTAAAAGTTGAAGTTTTAGAACTAATAAAAATTTAAATGAAAAATTCAAAGTCATTTTTTATTTTCTATAGAAAAAAAGTTGAGTACAAGATCTTTTTGTATAAGCTTTTATTTTCTATCTCAATTTAACTGATAAATTATGTCTACAAGAAAAACAGCTGCAGTTAATACATACCCTATCTTTACAGTTCGTTGGTTAGCTATTCATGCTTTAGCAGTTCCTACTATTTTCTTCTTAGGTTCAATTACTGCAATGCAATTTATTCAACGTTAATTTATGCGAAGCAAGTAAAGTCAAAACTTTACAAAAAAGTAGAATGCCAATTTTTGACTTCAAACCTTACTAAATATAATATATATTAACTAATTATAAACCAAGAATTTCTCCCATTCTTTTTAAGATGTTTATAAATAGTAAAAGTGTTTAAAGAACAAAATTTGATAGAAAATTTTTTTCGTGTATACACGCAACCAGTTTGAAGGCAACTGCCTTCATTTTTAATAAGTAAAAAAATAAGCAGGCTAATAAATTAAAATAAACTCTTTTAATTTTGGAAATTTAGACCTGAAATAAAATTTTTTTTCATTTATGGCTAGACCTAATCCAAACAAACAAGTTGTTGAATTAAACCGTACAAGTTTATATTGGGGACTTTTATTAATTTTCGTATTAGCTGTTTTATTTTCAAGTTACATTTTCAACTAATGTAATGTAAAACGATTCTTATACATAACAAATAACAAATATGTTTATATGCAAATTTGTAAGCTATTTGCATATAAACATCTTTTATTTTTTTAACACATACACATATACACATATACACATATACACATATACATATACACATATACACATATACACATATACACATATACACATATATAGTTTTTTAAATATTCAATATAAATGAAATTATTTATGATATAATTAATTGAAAATACAAAATTCTTAAAATTTTACTAGGAAGACAATAACTGTTTTAAAGTAAAATTATTTAATATAAAAATATGGAAGTGAAATAAAACTCCTAGAAATAAATTGATGAAACAATTTTTTGTTAAAGCAAAACAATTGGAAGAGTTATTATATAACGAAGTACTGTTTATTTTTGGAATTTAACCAAATTTAAATTGTATAAATCAAGATTTATCGATAAAGAAAGAGTAAGGAGATCTTTTCTGGAAATCTAAAAAAACTACTTGCTATACAACAAAGGAAAGTATTAATCTAGAGTTGATATTACTTTGTTTATTGAGTATTTGAAATTTAGATTTCTTTTATAAATAAAATAAAATTATTATGGTTGAACCTTTATTATCAGGAATTGTATTAGGATTAGTACCAGTAACAATTGCTGGCTTATTTGTAACTGCTTACTTACAATACCGCCGAGGCGATTTAGCAAACTTCTAAATTGGAGTTTTATGGCTGCTTATAGATAGTATTATTTATAAGCAACGGTTAGTTTTAGAATTAAATCTAACTCTAACTCAAATTATAACTCTAACCTAGAAAGATTAAAACATAAAAAAATATTAGAACCTAAAATCCAATCTTATTTCTTATTAAAGATTGGTTTTATTCAACCAGTTTTTAATAAGAAATATTTTTCTTTTTTAAATTGAAATTCTAGTTGAGTTTTCGATAAAAGAAAAAAAGAAAGGTTCAAATAAAGTCAATTAAAAATATATTTCAAAAAACTTTAAGCGATTCCTTTATAATTCAAAAAGGATTAAGAAAAATTTCTTGCAAGCAAAGCAAGCAAAGCAAGCAAAGCAAGCAAAGCAAGCAAAGCAAGCAAAGCAAGCAAGAGAAACAAAGCAAATAAAGACAACATTGAATAGATATTATTAATTGGCTTTAGATATACAATATTCTATAAATGGGTCAAAAAGTACATCCTTTAGGTTTTCGTGTAGGTATCACGAAGAAACATCAGTCACAATGGTTTGCACGTTTTAATAAATATAAATACGCGCAAAGTGTTTTAGAAGATCGTATGCTTCGTGAAACATTAAGCAATTTATTTCCGCAGTTATTAAACCCGGTTTTAAAGAAACAAAATAGTGGTAAAAATGAAGAATTATCAGTAGTACCAAAAATTACACAAATTAAAATTGAAAGAGGTTTAATTCCATATGAAATTGGTATTCAAATTCATGCAGAAAACTGTGATTTAATTAAAAAGTCAATTGAAAATTTAAAAGTAAATCGTGATTTACTATGTCATTTACAAAAAACACGTAGTTATTTACAACATTTACAGTTAAAATTCAATGATTTATCTACAACAGAGATTGAAAATTCAACACAATCTTTACAACCATCATTATTAATGGATTCAAAAGAAGATAAATCAGGAAATAAAAATAAGGAAGAAAGAAGAAATTTCAAATTTGGTAGATTTAGAACACGTTTAACTAAACAACAATTACGTCGTCAACGTTTAGTTTTAAAACGCTTTAAAAAACGTCAAGCTATTAAACGTCGTTATAAAGATTTAGTATTTAAAGGTTTATTATTAACAAAAAAAGGTAATAAAGTAATTCAAAGATTACCACTTGCTATGCGTTCTTCAGGCGGTACACGTACACGTAATGAAGGTAGATTAAATCCATCTCAAGTAATGGCAAGTTCAACTATGAATAAAAATTCAGGAAGCAAAAAAACAGCGAATGTGTTTAAATCTCGTGTTAAGAAAAAATTTGTTTCAATTTTCATTAATAGAATGAATAATAAATTTTTACAAGTATTAAAAAATACTATTGTTTCTAGTGTACAAAATGCTAAAACACAAAATACAACATTAGGTTGGAATAAAAAATGGGTTTTTGCTAATGTTCAAAAACAATTAGCTGTTAAACCTTTATCTCAATTAACAAAATTAAGTACTGTTTTAGAAAAAAAATCTTTAAAGAAAATGGAAAGTTTACGTAAAACTTACATTGCATCTGGTTTAATTTCTCAAACAGAGGCTTTAAATTATTATCAAATGTTAAACTTCTTAAAAGAACTAAAAGAATTTATTTCACAAATTAAACGAAAACAAAAATTCCAAGTTATTTTAAATAAAGCTAATAATAAAACTTATTCTCAAGATATTAATAACAAATCTTATATCTCTACTTCTTTAACTCAAAAATTACAGAACAAAACGAATTTAACTAATGTTACATTAAATGTATTATCAAACAAATTAAATAATATTGATAATGAATGTCGTAAAGTACAATTTATCGAATATTTAAAACAAAAAGTTAAAAAACACCGTACTAATAATATCTTCTTATACTTATCTACTATTGCTGATGCACGTAAAGATTTACGCAAACTTCAACAATTTACTAAACGTAATGCTCCGTTCTTATTTGGTAGTTCATTTAATAATATTTCAACTTCGAATGCTAATCAATTAGCTTTTGATCGTGTTTCTAATGTTTGTAAACAATCTACTTCTTTCTCTCCATTATCAAATATTTCTCAAACTTCAAATCAATTAAATACAAACTTAGAACAAAATACAATTGATAAATCATTATCTGAAGTTTTCTTAGAACTTATTGAAAAACAAAGAAATATGTACAAAGATAATGCGCAATTAACACCAAAAATTGCTATCAAATTCTATTCTGTTAATCCAAAAACATTACAAGCAAAAGCTTCTGTTATTGCTGATTCTGTTGTTGATGCTTTAGAAAAACGTAAAGCTTTCCGTAAAGTTATTAAAGATGCTAAAGAAAACTTAATGCGTACACCTGGTGTTAAAGGTGTTAAAATTCAAGTTTCTGGTCGTTTAAACGGTGCTGAAATTGCACGAAGCGAATGGGTACGTGCTGGTCGCGTTCCATTACAAACTTTACGAGCTAATCTTGATTATTCTTATAAAACAGCTAATACTATTTATGGTATTATTGGTGTGAAAATTTGGATTTTCAAAGGTTATACAAAACTTATCTAAATTTCTACTTATTAAAATCTCGAATTTTTCAAATCTCTTTTATAATTATTTACCTATCTTATTTTTAATTCCCAAATTTTATAAGATAGGTAAATAATTTTACATCTATACATATATACAAACATATATATAATATCTCTTACATATATATACCTATATCTATATACATACATATCATGTGTATATGTAGATATAGGTATATATATGTACATATATCTATATATGTATATGTGTATATATATGTATGTGTATATGTGTATATATGTATGTGTATATGTATATGTATATGTATATGTATATGTATATGTATATGTATATGTGTATATATGTATGTGTATGTAATACTCGTTATTTTTTATATTTTTGGTTCATAATTTTTTTATAAATATACTAAAAGAAGTATCATTTATTCTCTAAATTTCTTATTTTTTTATATTCAATAACAATTTTTATTTAATAAAAAATACTAAGCCCAATTTTACGCTATTTTCTGGTATAGGAAAGTTCTAAGTATTATTATGTACATGTTAGAACAAAAGTTGAAAAGTTTTATTGAAGATTTTACTCTGGAATAAAATTTGTCATCTATAAAGATTTACAGAAATAAGACGTTTTGATGACTATATTTTTATTATGAAAAGGAGAAGTAATAAAAATGTATATAGTCTTTGTTATTTAAACTAAATTGTAATGATTTGGAAAAAGTCCAATTATTATTTTTTAACACCAACTTTTGTTAGCCCAAAAAGTTTTCAAACTTTAAGAGCACAACAAAATTCTTTAATAGTAAAAAAGGTAAATTTATCAAATACACAGTTTATTGTAGATTTTGATAGAAAAAGACAGATACTGACGAAAAAGATTAATGTAAATAATACGCGTTTAATTGCATGTTCAACAAGTATGAAAGATACAACTTTATTAAATGAAACGAGTAAAATTAACAGTTGGAAAGGTTTTAATAAAGATGTGGAAATTCAGAAATTTTTTAATCAATGTTTTGATAAAGGTCGTTTAAAAAATTTTGTTTTATGGTTTTTATTAAAATATGGTGAAAATAAAACTCTTCGTTTAGTTGAACAATTAAAAAATGTAGGTTTTCAATACGCAAGTAAAGCCGGCATTTCTTTGGGTGTTGACGATTTAAAAATTCCTCCAAAAAAAATTGATTTAATTTATGACGCGGAAAATTTAACAAGTTCAACTATTCAACAATATATGCGTGGTGAGATTACAGGTGTAGAACGTTTTCAGCGTTTAATTGATACATGGCATCGTACAAGTGAAGTTTTAAAACAAGAAGTTATTGATCATTTTGAAGCTACGGACATTTTAAATCCCGTATATATGATGGCTTTTTCAGGTGCACGTGGTAATATTTCTCAAGTACGTCAATTAGTTGGTATGAGAGGTTTAATGGCAGATCCTCAAGGTGAAATTTTAGATTTCCCAATTCGAAGTAATTTTCGTGAGGGTTTAACTTTAACAGAATATATTATTTCAAGTTATGGTGCACGAAAAGGTATTGTAGATACAGCATTACGTACTGCAAATGCTGGTTATTTAACACGTCGTTTAGTTGACGTTGCTCAACATGCTATTATTTCGAATTATGATTGTGGAACTAAACGTGGTATTTTTTTAACAAATATGAAAGAAGGCAATAAAGTAATCTACTCTTTATCTCAAAGAATTGTTGGTAGAATTTTAGCCCGTGATCTTTTTATTACAAATAGCCAAAATTCAGAACTCAATTTATTATCAGCAGAAAAAAACAAATTAGCATCTCGTAATGAAGAAATTACATCTGAATTAGCTTTCAAAATCGGAAAAAACTTTGATAAAGTATTTATCAGATCATCTTTAACATGTGAAAAACTAATTTGTCAATTATGTTATGGTTGGAGTTTAGGACAAGGTAAACTTGTTTCTATTGGTGAAGCTGTAGGTGTTGTTGCTGCTCAATCAATTGGTGAGCCCGGTACTCAGCTAACAATGCGAACATTCCACACTGGAGGTGTTTTTGCAGGTGATGTTAGTGATCAAATTAAAGCACCTTATGACGGAGTAATTGAATATATCTCAGCTATTGCGGGGACTTTAATTAGAACACCTGAAGGTAAAATTGCTTTTTTAACTAAGAGCGAAGGTTCTTTTAGAGTGAATAAAAAAGACTCTGCTTTGTCAACAGCAGTTTCTTTAACGACACAACAAAATGGAAATGAAGTAGTGAAAAAAGAGGGTAAAAAAATTTTTAAAATCCCTCCTTATACACTTTTATATATGCGAAATGGTCAAAATGTTTTGGAAAAACAAGTTCTAGCTCAAATTTCATCTATTAGTCAAAAAACAAATGCAACTGATGAGGTTGCTTTTACTATTAAAGCCGAGATGGAAGGACAGTTTTATTCAAAATCTTTAGGTTTTCGTGAAAGAATGGTAGGTCCTAAATTAAAAAATTCGAATAAATTATTTCGTGATATTGAATTTGATAAAATTTATGAAGCATGGTCTTGGGGTTATGCTTGGATTTTATCTGGTAAAATTTATGAATTTAAAAAACCATCACCTTTATTTCCTATTTTAGGAGATTTATTAACTACAAAAAGTTATGTAACTCAAACAAAATGGAATTTAAATATTAATAATACTAGTACATATGATCTTTTCTTTGAACATAATAAAAGAAATCCTATCAATTTTAATAACATTCATTACAATACCATTTCAAAACTTCGAAATTCAGCGTTATTATCTACAAATAATAATGAAAAAATTGGGAGAATCAAAAGTTACCCTCTACAAACATCCAATGTTTTATTCTTAGATTTAAAACAAGTATTATTCAAAAAAATGGGTTATGTTTTAGAAATCAATAAAAAACAGCCATTTATTAGTTCCCAATTTAGTCAACCTAATGCTTTATCATCAATTACAGTCAATAATAATTTAAAAACGAAGACAGAAAATTCTTTAAATTCTTTATCTAAAAATAATAATCCATCTGATTTATTGTTTTTTATTAAAACACCTTCTGTTTTAGCACAAGATAAATATTTTCAAGAAAAATTAATGCAAAAGAAAAACTTAATCAATCAATTAACTGAAAGTAAAGAATTAAGTTTTCCTACACATAACTCTAATGCTTTAAATACAGCCAAACAATTTTCTCTTAAAAATTCACAAAAAATCAAAACAGCAAATATAAAACATATTCAAGAAAAAAAATATTTACAACAACTTCCGCATTTTTTACAATGGTTTCCTGATAAATACAAAACTCAAACATCTGGTACAATTATTTTTGAAACAAATGCATCTCATTTAAATAGATATTGGAATTTAAAAGCCAAATATTTCAATAATAATTTAAATAATGAAGATAAAGCTTTATCTTCGCAATTAAGTTTAGATAAAGAAAAAAGCATTTTATTTAATAAAAGAGGTAATTTACTTATTAATGAACGTTTAGTTTTTCTTAAAAAACGTGAAATTGATTATTTAAAATTATTCTGGACACCTTCTTTTAATTTTAAAGTTAATAATTTAATCTCTTATTCCGATTATATTAAATTATCCACATTTTCAAATAAAAAATTTTCCAACTTTTGCTTGTGCAAAAGCACAAGTACCCAAATGGATTTAGCTTTAAAAGACAAAAACAGTGCTTTAAAATTTTCTATTAATCTTTTTTCAAATAAAAAAATGCCGTTTTTACAAATTAATCGTCAAGGAAATATTCACTACAGTTCAAATCAGTTATATGAAAATTTATTTGAAAAATCAACTCTTTCAAAATCTGTTAAACCAATTCTTAGTGCAAATCAACAATTTGTCTCAAACAGTTTATTAAAAATTCAAAATTCACCTAGTAATTCAACTTTTGCTTTTGAAAAATCAAAAGGCAATTTATCTTCTTTAAATCCTCTTTTTGCTACTTTTAAAGGAAATGAATCAAATGAATCTTTAGGATTTAACTCAAATAATTCTTTGAAGAAAAATGTTTATAAAGTTAAAGATTTAAGAACTTTTTGTAAATATATTCACAAATTTACAAATGAAAATCAACTTTATTTTGATAATACTTTAAATTACATTTCTCTTTACCAAAAAATTCATAACACCACAAATTCTACAATTTCTAAGAAAAAACGAGGTAGTATTAATAAAACAAATAGCCTTTCTTTATTAAAAGAAAATCGTTCTTTATTTTTATTAAATTCTCTTTCACTTTTTTATACAGATTTTAAAACTTCACCTTATTTAGACGAAAATTATAAAGAATATAGCTCAATTCAAAATATACATAAATTTAATCATTTTTTAGCTGATAAAAAGGAACCATATTCACCAAATTTCTCTACACGAGCCATCAGTAGTACTTGGCACTTCTACACTTATTCTCTTAGCCCATTAAAGTCTTTTTTAATTACATTAAATCAAATAGATAATAACTCTTTATCTAGTGTTGATCTTACACCAAACAATAACTCTCTATCTATTAAAAAACCTCTGAATTATTCCAATTACTTTGGAACTATTAAGAAAGGTTGGCTTGTTGTTACTCCACAACGATCATTTGAAAATTTACAAAAGAAAATTATTTATCCAGGACAAAAAGTATTAAACAATATTCATTTTAATACTCCGGTTTTTGCCGAATATTTTGTTGGAAGTCAACCTTTTAATATAAAACAAATTTCAAGTTTATCTCTCCAAAATTTACCTAATCTAAATCAGAAGGATAATTTTGATAAGCATGAAAACCTTGAAAATCCAAAAAATCCAAGTAAATTAAATGGGAATTCTGCTGGAAATAAAACAAATCAAAATGAGCAATTTTTAGAAAAATTCCGAAAAAATCAATTACAATGGGTTAAAAACAAAAAATGTCGTTTTTATATTCTAGAAAATGACAAAAATGGAAATAATTCTCTGTTCATTACAAACCCTAATAAAAACCCTAATTCTAATGAAAGTCCTAACTTTAACCATAATCATAATTCGAATTCGAATTCGAATTCCAATAAGAATATTCAACCTAACGGTTTAAATTTCATTCATATTGATATCAATAAAAACACTGAAATTGATGATTTACAGAAAAAAACAACAATTGGCATTGTATTTCAACCTGTTCAAGAGTTTAAACAGATGAGCGACTTTGATTTAAAACAATATACTTATGATTATAGTAAAACGAATTGGAATTTTGCTTTAAGTAGCACCACTAATTTATTTAGTCAATTATATCCTACTTCATTTGTGGCTTTATGCCCTTCATTATTGAAGCGCCACAAAAATGAGTCTATTTTTTCTCATCAACAAGATAATTTTGGGGAATTTTTTATGAATTATAAAACTCTTGTTTCTATGCATAGAGGTAATAAGGAATTTATTAGTAAAAGTAAAATTGACAAAACTTCGAAAAGTACTCGTAAGCTAAAAAGAAGCCTGTATATCAATCAATCCTTTGATTCTTTATGTCAAAAAGATATTTTCAGAAACAAATTTAATAGAACATCTTTATTATCTATTACTCCAAATTCATTCGATAAATCAGTGTTTAAATCGACTTTACTTAAAAATACATCAAAATTTTCGGTATTTTATATGAATAATGCTAAGTTGATGAAGTCTATAAATTCAGATTCAAGTTTATTATTAAATAAAAAACATTTAAAAGAATCCGACTGGAAAAATCTTGGTTTATATGTATCTTTATCTTTAAATAAAGATTTAACTATAATGTCAAATTTAAAAATTTTAAAACCTAAAAATCCAAAAGATGATCATACAATCATTTCTAATCTTTTATTTAAAAGCTATATTCAACAATATTTTAATACAGAACTTTATTTCAAAAAATCATTATATACACAAAGTTTATTTCTTCGTAGTTTAAAAAATTCCAATTTATTGAACTTACCTTCAATTTTTAATGCTTTAAATATCACTAATTCGAATTTGAGTCATAATATTACTGATACTAATAATAGTAATAATAGTAATAATATGAATAATTCAATTAATATTGCAACAAACTTCTCTCAGTACCATTCCAATAGTTTTGATATTAATAATCAAAATTCGATTTTTATGGTAAGTAGAAAACCTTTAAATTTAAGTTCTTTTATGCTTTCTTATAACAATCAATCAACTTTCCCAGGCTTATTTAATAAAAAACGAATGTTTAAGTTATCATATTCTCCTATTTCAAATTTTGATTTAAAAGCATATCCTGTATTTACAAATCAAATGAATTTTATGTTGAATTTTTATTTATCCAAAGCTTCTTCAGCTACTGTACCATATACACACCAATTAAATGAAAAGAATACAGAAAAAGGTTCAAATCAACTGAATAAAATTGAGAATGTTTATAAATTGGAAAATTTTGAGAAATCGGTATATTGGAATTATAATCTTTTAATAAAACAAAGTTTTGAATTACCATGTTTTATGTTTAGTTTAGCTCAAAACTTTGATATGAATAAATTAAAGCAAAGTAAAACACAAAAAACACTGTTTTTATATAACCCTTCTGCTCCAACTTTATTTTCTCAAAGTTCTATACAGAAGCGAACAATACAACAATCAGAAGCCTACAGTAATTTTTATAGTCCTTTTAATGGTGAATTAGTTTACGTAAAAAATAAACTTTTTTCACCTTTACAAACACCAACAACTTCTGTATTTTTAGAATTGGAAAATAAAGTAGAAGATAATGAAGATAATAATACGCATACTTATCAAAACCTTAATACAGAATCACCAAGAAATACTTTTAGTTATAGTTGCATGTTTTTAAGTAAAAGTCATTTAATAAGCTATTATATACCGCGTATTTCAAAAAAGAATTTTAAATTACGTGATGTTTTTGACTTAAGAGTTGATAATTCTTATCAAATTAATGATACCTTAGTAAAATTTTTATCAATGTCTGAAATTCAAAGTTTTGAACAATTTAATACTTTACCAAATATTTCTTTTAGTACTCAAAATTTAAAACCTAATTCTGTTATTAATATTTCGAAAATTAAAGCTGGTAAGGCTTTTGAAAGAGACTCACCGTTTAGAAAAGTTTCTTATCTTCAAAGTGATTTAATACATACATTCAATCAGTCAAATTCGCAATTATTGAGTAATAATATTACTGAAAATAAACTTTCTTCTCAATTTATTCAAGATAATAACAATAAATTGGCTCCCAAAATTTCTTATGATAAAAAAGCTCACTCTATTTCATTATTAGGAGACTTTTTAATGTTTGGCGATCAAATTTGGGATTCTTCTAATCAAAATGAACATATTGCTGTTCAAAACTCGGGTCAGATTATTCATTATAATAATACAAAAGTTACTATTCGCCGAGCACAACCTATTTTTATTTCACCTAAAGGTGTTTTACATAAATTAGATAAAGAATTTATTGATCCTAAATCACCTGTTATTACTTTATCTTATCAAAGATTGAAAACTGGTGACATTATTCAAGGTATCCCTAAAGTCGAACAGTTTTTTGAAGCAAGAACTACAAAACGTGGTCGTTTATTCCGTGATAGTTTACCTTCATTATTAAAAGCTTTATTTAAACGTTATCAATCTAAAATGCCATTAGAATTAGCTGTACGTCAAAGTTTTTATAAAATTCAACAAATTATTGTTGATGGTGTACAACGCGTTTATAAATCACAAGGTGTTACTATCTCTGATAAACATTTAGAGGTTATTGTTAAACAAATGACTTCCAAAGTTCGTATTTTAGATGGTGCACAAACCGGCTTCTTCCCAGGTGAGGTTGTTGATCTTTCCTTTGTGGAAAAAATTAATGAATTTTTAATTCGAAAAATTACCTATGAACCTCTTGTATTAGGTATTACTAAAGCTTCTTTAGAAGTTGATAGCTTTTTATCTGCTGCTAGTTTCCAGCAAACTACTAAAGTATTAAGTCAAGCTGCTATTTATCAGAAAAAAGATTTCTTAAAAGGTTTAAAAGAAAACGTTATTTTAGGTAATTTAATACCGGCTGGTACTGGTTATTTAGTTCATTTAGATGATATTTCGAATTTTCAACAACAAAAATAAAAAACAAATTATTCATCACTTTCTATTTTAAACACATTCCCGTGTAAACTACATACATTCTATATATTAAAGTTAATAAAGAAATTCAATAAAGACGCTATAAATAAGGTGTTTTTATTGAATTTCTTTATTTACTTTATTTATTTTTATTTAGTGAATTTTATTTTCCTTCAAATATTCAATAAATTCGAAATTTCAAGATACAAAAGTTTACTGTTTCCTTGACAAACAATATACTATATAGTATAATTTATTACTAGAGATAATATATCTCATAATAATTGGGGCGTCGCCAAGCGGTAAGGCTGCGGTTTTTGGTACCGCCATTCGTAGGTTCGAATCCTTCCGCCCCAGTAATATATTTAGCTATACTAAATAGTAGCATTTCTCTTATTGAATTTATTTGAATTTAATTCAATAATAAATATTAATTATAAAATTGTAAAAATACATATTTTAATGTTATAATTTATGTTAAGGAAAAGAAAAAGAAAAAGTAACAGTAACAGTAACAGTAAAAGTAACAATAACAGTAAAAGTAACAATAACAGTAAAAGTAACAGTAAAAGTAAAAGTAACAGTAAAAGTAAAAGTAACAGTAATGATCACAAGTAAAGGTAGTGATGACAGTAAAAGTAAAGGTAAAAAAGTAAAAGAGAGATGAGGGCTTAAAAATTCGACTAAAAACAGTCAACTA
>ERZ1066133.255-NODE-255-length-28427-cov-7.286621_pt1 | contig 28427 bp, 52 predicted proteins | sample MGYA00382780_ERZ1066133 | MGnify/ENA primary metagenome ERZ1066133 (study PRJEB33369, sample SAMEA5778363) | biofilm metagenome | biome: Industrial cooling water; feature: Water cooling tower basin; material: Biofilm | place: United Arab Emirates | collected... | reverse complement strand
GATCAAGGGATATCAGCACTTCTTATTGGATTTTGGACTGCTCAAAGAGCGAAACCCTTGCTCTATAGACATTTGGGCTTTTTCACAGTAGAATCTAGCTAAAATCTAGCTAAGTATCGCCACCATGCCCAGAAAGGTAGATCCCAAGTGTCGTCAATGCGCCAAGCTACCAGCCAATGAAGCGATCGCGCGGCATGGAGAAACCGGGGATGGTTGCTGGGATTCTCGCACCTGCCCCAAGCGTCGGTATTACTACAACAACCGGGAGCTTCTCAACCGGAAGCGCAGGCAGGGAAGTGCGACTGATCCGATCGTCCTTCTGCCCCCAAGTGTCCCCATCGGGGTACTGCATCTCTACCGACAAAGAGCCGATGCCCCTTTGCACGCAGTGGGGGCAGAGCTATGGGTGGGGCAAGAGCGCAAAGGCAAAATTGAACCCGTGCATTGTCTGGGGCTGACCCCGACCCAGATCCAGACCTACCTACTCTCTGACGTGCTGGGGAAGCTATCAGAAATTGCCGGGGAATCGTTGGGCAAGTTTGCCGCCCAGGTTGAGATCGATCCGTGCCAATGCCCGATCGAGCCATGCCCATTAAAACTATTACACTAATGCACCAAAGTACTATTGCACCAAAGTACTAAGGGCATAATCTTACGAGCTTGCATACATGCATACAACCATCACCCCAGAGTTAGCTCAGGCATTCCAGCAGGCGATCGCCCAGCCAGAAGCAGCCGACCTCACTGCCCTGTGGCAACAGATTGAAATGGAGATCGACCATCTACCATCTGCCCTGCAACTGCGAGCAGCCGGAGAAGCGATCGCCCAATTGGCAGAATGTTGGCTCACTCGCGCCAGATACCTGCTAGAAACCCTGGAAGAACCAAGAGCACCCACAGAACCAATCTTCGATTCAAGCTTGCTAGGGAGTCTAGTGCAGCGGTCTCAATCGCTGAATCTGGACAGCCTGATCCAATCTGCCCCGGCTGAGCACAGGCAAAGACCCAGTGGGTCGATCGTGGGTGTGGTGGATAAATCTCAATTACTGGCAGCACTTACCGATCTGGTTGATCCGGTGCAGGTGGCTCACAGCGAAAACGTGGGGGAGTGGTCGGAGGCGATCGCCCAGTTCATGCAGGAAACCCCAGGACCGATCGCGCTCTCTGAATTGCAGCAGTCCTTGGGACTGAGCCTAGTCGAGGTGTGGTTAGGACTGTTGCTCTCTGGCTCCAGCTATCAACTGGAGCAACGAGGCGATTTCTATGGCGGGGAAGTTTGGATACAACCGCACAAAATAGCCGTGGATCGAGCTTGAAAGCTTACTTCAGAAGCACTCTAACGGCGCACAATTCTAGTTTTGCTAAGGCTCATCAACGAGAGTCACTAGGACATTCAAACCGATCGGCTGAGTGAGGCTGATCGGAAGGTTGGCTCCCTGGATAGAGATACTCCCCTGTTTTCCGGGTGGATAGGTCAACGCGGGGCTGTTTTGGGGTAGCGTGATCTCGTCTTCAGCGGAAAGGGTTTGAATCAGGGAGCAAGTTTCCTGCGAAACCATTCCGCTGAATTCGATCTCTTGAGATTCTCCGATGTAGAAGGATGTGGGGGCTGTGTCACTAATTTCGATATGAGTCGCCATGATTTTTCTTTAGGACAACGCTAACCTTTCCTGCGGCTCCACTTCTACCAGGAGGACGGCAAAGTGTTGATGAATATAATAAACGATAGAAACTTGTGATTTAGGGAAATTGAAATGCTAAGTTTGCTGATGCCATTTTTTGATCAATCAAAATCGTATGCTTACGGTTTTGAGGCTGGCAAAATTTTTGGGGAAATGGAATGCAATCGACGGGTAATTGAAGGCACCTTCAATGAAGAGAACCATCAGCAATTGCTACTTTGCGCTAAAACCAATAATTACAAGGTTCTTTCGATTACTGATCTTGGAGATGGATGGATCAATTTGAGATTCAAAAAATCATTATTGCAATGGCTATTGGATTTCCTACCTTTTAACTTAACGAAGTACTTCAACCACCCTTAAGGTTCAATCATGCTGAAGAAGATTCGGTCTGGGGGACAAACGGGAGCTGATAAGGCAGGACTCTTGGCGGGGCAGGCGCTCGGATTGGAGACGGGAGGCTGGGCACCTAAGGGGTGGAGAATTTGCTTGCCCAATGGCTCAGACGGGAGTGATCCTTCCCTTGCTGCCTTTGGATTGAAAGAACATGATAGTAGAGACTATCCCCCCAGAACTAAACTCAACGTCATTGAGTCAGACGGAACTGTTTGGTTTGGATATGAAAACAGTAGGGGTGGAAGGCTGACGCTTTCGACCGCCAAAGCACATGGCAAGCCGACGATCGTCAATCCCACGGCGGAGGAGTTAAGGGCTTGGGTTGAACAGCACCAAATTGAGGAACTCAATGTTGCTGGGAACCGGGCAAGTGATTTCAACCCTGATATTTTTGATCAGACTTACCAAACAATTTTGAATGCGTTCATTGGTAGTTAAATGGAAGATCAAAATGCAAAGCCACTGGAGTCAAGGGCGATGCTTGAAATCGGGACAAAGATTATCGATCTAGAAGAGGGGCTGTGGGGCTTGATTTGGAAAGCAACCTTCAATCCTAGAGGATATCGCTACCAAATCAGATGGAGCGACGGCTCAGTTACTCGCGGCATTCACGATGCCATTCTGGATGATCTGGAATCGGGATATTTGATCATCGACTAACTTTCCACAGTCGCTACTCGTCCAAAACCTAATATCCCCAGCCAGCCGCACTAGTTCCCCACACTCCTCGCTCTGGACATTTAGCCCGACCGTTCACGACCGCATCAGCACAATCGGGCGATCGGTGCAGTCGTTTGCGCGTCTTCTCCTTTTTCTCCATGCAGATCTCTCCCTTGGAATTTTCCTCATAGTAGAGACCTGCAAAATCATCCATTAGCTCATCTTCGTATTCTCCCAGCGGGGCGATCGCCGCATCCCCGCGCATCATATCCTCGCGCAATTCCCAAAAGAGTTCTGCCTTGAGCCGATTAAATAAGGTCTGGTCGTCGGTATCGTCTACCTCGACAGTAGACGACGCGCCGAAGTTCACCCCAAACGCCTGATCCAAATCGACCCCATCACTCTCCAGCAGACCTCGAAGTTCTGACAAACTGCCAGAACCTACCCCAATCTTATCCACCCCGATCGTCCCGGCTCGCGCTTGCAGAGCATCATATCCCCACCGCGCCGCACGGCTCACATCACGCAAATCTCCCAGAGTCGCCATTTTATCCAGGGCATACAAAACAGGACCCCGCCAACTTGCCAGAGCATGAGGATCGTTGCCGTCGCCCACGTCCAACCCGTGTTTCCAGGGCTGCTTCTTGGCTAGATTATCCCAGTGAACAGGGTTGTTGTCGTATCTGGCTCGCGCAGCCATAAACAACGACCTGGGAATGATCGCCCGATCGCTATCGAGATTGAACATGCCCTCAACCCGTGTCATCCAGTACGGAGATTTTTCTTTTCGCTTCTCACGAATCTTCTCAATCCAGTTGATTGAGATGGCACCGGGGATAACATCACGGGGCAAATCAGGTGCCCATTGACTCTGAGGCAGAACTGGATCATCCCCCCGTTCTGCTTCTGGCTTAAGAATCTTTGCAGCAACATCGGGCTTGAGCCGATGGATGCCATCCTCGCAAAGCTCATATGCCCATGAAACATTAGGGTGATCCCAGGCTGGGATTCTGATGTGAGACCGCAGGCAAGCGCGATGAAATGGGGTGTTGGGTTCGATCGGGTTCCCGATTCGCACCCCTCGGTTTTCTGAGCCGGTCAAACAAGCTTCAAACCCGTCATCAATTTCCTCAGTAATGCCGCAGCTCTCGTCTTGGATTAGCAGCAACTTTTCGGCGTGCTTGCCCTGAAAAGAGTTGCTGTCGTAGTCCTTGGATGTAAAGCCGTAGGCGCGTGCCGACTCCGACTTTTTGATTGACAGGGCATTACGACTCCCCCCCAACTTGTGCTTGTTGCGATCGTAGAGTTGACGGATCTCGTGCCAAAGGATCTGTTCAACCTGGGAGCGAGTTGGGGCAGTGGAGATTGCCAACCCCTCAACTGCAAACACCCACCACAAAACGACGATCGAGCAGATGAAGGATTTGCCCACCCCATGCGCCGCTTGCACATTGGTCTGGGAATTGTCCCGAATGGAAAGCAAGATTCGGATCTGCTCCTTGGTTAAACGTTGAATCCCCAGAATTTCCCGCGCAAACCCAACGGGATCTAAGGCAAACCGAGAGTGATCGCGCCGTCGTCGCAGCTCCAGTTCAGCCGCCGCTCGAACCGCAACATTAACCGAGGATGACACGATGCGGATCTTCTCCCTCTGCCAAGCGCTGCAATTGCTCGTCAGATAGTCCGGAGTAATCAACCTTCAAATTGAAGGTCGCATCTTCACCCAGGGCGGTCTTGCCCACCTTCTGAAACTTTTCGATCGCTTTGGCAAGGCTCTCCAAGTCTCTCGCGCAAATATGCTGATCCGACAAGATTGCAGTTTGCACCTTGCTGTAGATTTGCTCTAACCCCAACCGAGCAATCCGGTAGCACGCCGAGTCGAACTGAGCTAACTCCCCAGCCAATTCAGACGATCGCTGTTCGCGTCGCTTGGATTCGACGGCGTTGGAAAAATCAGCAGCTTGCTGCGTCCACCCTTGCTCTGCGGCAATCTCACGCAGATAACTGGGACTGCACCGATATTTTGCCGCCAACTCATCTAGGGTTGGGCGAAACAAGCTATCAGACGCGCAAACATATTCATCCCTAATTTTGTCCCAGTCGTATTTATTAGCCACAGCCACAGCGATTGCTACGTTGTGGAGTTCCCACTATGACTGTAGTCAACTATTGCACCAAAGTACTTTAGTGCAATAGTGCTTGCTTTTCAGATAGTGATTGATTGCTAAAGGCTACGTCACTAGTTGACCAAGCACGCTTTTTAGGTGTGTTTGGTGTACCACTACATGCAAGTCAACCAATAACTAGATCGAATTTCCCGATAAAATGGGGTAGCGGAAGGGGAGCAGTAATCGGTCTCAGGGTCAGCCTGAGAGCTAGGCAATAGCCAAATGCGAACACAAAGGGGCTGCCAGGTAGATGAGCGGCAAGGCTACCACACCATGATCCAGATACAAACACCCACAGAACTAAATGCAGGGCTAGAGTATCACTACTCACGTAACCCGATCAGTGGCTCAAACTATCTCTCAAAATTAGTTTGGCTGGGAGACCCCAGTTTGCCATTGAAGCTCGATCGCCGAGTCTGGCAGTATTGCCCAGAAGTTATCCCTGCTAATTGGGAATTGATTGATGATGGGTTTGAAGCTTACGTCACTGTTTGCCGAAATGATGCTGGCTACTGGTACGCATACCATCGATTTCTGGCAGACTGGGAGCGAGTAGTTTTATCTCCGTGGTTGTGGGTCAAAACGCGCATGATCCTGACCATTGCAATCTGGAGGGACGATCGTGTTATTCCTGGTATCCGTTTAACCTGAGAGGGGAGCAGTGCTGACCAACAACAAACACCCCCACATCCCCGACCAGATTATTGAGTTGTGCCTCTGGCGGTTCGATTCTTACGATGCAGCGATCGCCGCCAATCCATTATCTGGAGCAAGCGACCACATCCGTTGGGACAGCTTGACTCACGATTTGCCCATCGCTTCGTTTAATCCTTCAACGGCGTTTCTTGCCCCAGAAACTCACAGCGTCCAAGTCAGGCAAGACGCATCAGGATGGTTTTACTGGCAACTGGAGCGCGAAGACGATCACAAGGCAATGGCTCAAATCTACCAAAACTACGCGCTCTGAGCTTCACAAACTCTTTAAAAAACCCCGCCTCTCTTCATGAAGCCTTGCTTTATCTCCATAAGCGGAGACTATTGAAAATGCAAGTTTCAGGGTTTTCCATTGGCATCTATAAAACAATGAGGATGTCAATCAATCCAGTTCGCTTATCGGCGGTAACGACTAATCAGCATCTAAGCAGTTGGTCATATAAGTAGCGATGATTAGTTAAGGCAATCCGTGTAAAGAAGGGCTTCACGCAAAGAAATTTGTATCGGATTTTGTATCAGATAGATACAGTTTGCTAGGTTGACGATCGCATCTTATCGCTACTTATATGACAAGATGGGAGCGTCCCGCACCTAGAGAACCGCATATGCTTTGGATTCACGGATCGATGACCGCCATCAACGTCGCCCAGATCTCCGACATTGAGGCAGCCTGCTCAGAAGTTTGGATCGTCAACATGGCATCGGGGAAAAGTTACACAGTGGAAGGCGTTGACCTCGCCAACCTGCAACGAGCACTGCTACAGCAGTCGATTCGTGCCTAAGAAAACGCCCCTCGCAAGAGGGGCTACTTCTGGATTTAAGCAAATGGAAAATTTTGTTTGTCGCCACTGTGGCAGCGATCGCGTGATCAAAAATGGCAGTGTCAAGGGGCGCTCCCGGCTGCTGTGTAAAACCTGCGATCGGTCCTCATTAATTGACTCACAGAGATCCGCTCACACCCCGCCTGACGCAACCTGCTGTGAAGAGGGATGCGATCAAACCGTTTACGCCCGAAACAGGTGTATGAACCACTATCAAAAACAGCGCAGGGCTAAACGCAAGGCTGGCTTGTGAATTGAATATTTTCGAGGCGATCACTCCCAGGAACGATCGCCCAAGCGATCGTCTGGTTCTGGGGGTGACGGAAAACTAGCCGGGGAAACTCGAAGATCTCAACAGCGGCTCTGAGGCGATCGTGTTGGTCGATCAACTGCTGGCACTGCGCCAGGTCGCGAGGGTCAACCACGGGAATACTCTGGATCATTTGGATAGTGGCACCCTGCAACAAATCAGCGCAGTGCTGCTGGAAGCTTGCCAGGATTGGATCTAATGTGGTTTGCATAGTGAGTTGTTTTTAGTAGCCTATACACAAGACTAACGACAAACAAAGGGGAGAGGCAACCTCCCCTTTGTTTTTGGGTTTAGAACCCTAACGGAACAGCCATGACGCTATTTGCAGGAAAAGCCCACCACTGCCCCTCATGGCGGAAGGGATCGGTAAACCCGTGGGTTTCGCAGTATTGGTAAATGTCAGATCCCAGATTGATTAGAAATGGGAAATACATTTGCTCGCGAACCCCAACCCGAACCAGATACCAGACGAAATTCATTTGGTAAATTTGCGCCTGGACATCCAGAGCAATCAACACTGCATTCATTCGGGATCGAGTGGTTAGGGTTTCCCATCCACAGGTATCCAGAATCAACTCAGTTTCGTTGATGATTGCGATCGGGTGGTTGTGTAACCTGCAAATCATCTCAAGCAATCGCCCGTCTGGGTGACGGTAAACATCCAATCGGGTGTTTCGATTCTTGTATGGCTGTTGAGCCTGAATAGCGCGAATTAGCTCACGCTCGATTTGTCTCATAGGCGAACCTCGACTAACGACCTCCCCTCAACGGCTCCTCTTGGCGTTACGTTGTCTAGTCTGGGGTGACTGCACTTTCGGGTGTGCGAACCGCTTATTCAGTTGTTCCTTAATTATAACCGCTATCTATCCCTGTTGACAGGGATAGATAGGTGATTCTGATGAAGATTGAATAAACTTCTAGGCTGGGTAACGAGTGTCTATGCGGTGCGATTGCAGTTACCAAAACCATGAGAAAGAAGGGCGGTAGCCCGCCCTGTCCGCTATTTGATTGGCAATTTCCGGAGAAACTCTGCCAGTAGATCCTTCTGGGTTTGCGCCCCAAGCGACCCCCACAACTCCCGGATCTGATCGATCGTGTCAGACTCCGACACTGGCACCTGCCCAGTCAGGCTCACCCCTTTACTGATCTGCTCTGCTCTGCTCATTTTGGAACCTCATCTAAGTGATACCCTTATTATAGCTGCTGTCTATCCCTGTCAACAGGGATAGACAAGGTTTTTGGATGAAGATTGTGTAAAGACTTTATCCCTGTCAACAGGGAATTTGTTAGATTGATGGGATGTTATTCAGAGTCATATGCCAAACCCAAAACCCACCCAAACCAAAGAATTCAAAGCAACTCAAAAACCCAAGCACGAGCGCGAGCTGAGCGCCAAAGTCGTCAGCACTCGATACCCGATCGAGGTCTATGAAGCGCTGCTAAAACTCCAGCCAGACGATCGCCAGGAATTGATTCGGCTGGCAGTGGAAGCAGAACTTGGAAGGCAAGGCAAACTTTAGAGATCGCCGCCTGGTTATGCAAAGTCTTTTTTGATGACTGTTCATTGCGGAACAGGTACTCAACATCTAATCAAGTGGGTGTAACGTCTAATTTACTGGCGGAGATTGTGCAGACCCTGCGATCAACAATTTTGCATAACTAGTTCTGTGGGTGATTAATGCCTCACTTTGGTTTGGGCTTGAGTGTTTGCCGCGCTTGGGCGATCGCTGAGTTGAGCGCAACCATCATCGACTCATTCCCTGTCTTTCTATCGGGGTGATAGTAGTCTGCTTTGCGTCGATAAGCGCGCTCTACCTCTTCTAGGCTGGCATCAAGGCTTACTCCTAGCACTTCGCACCAGGCACCCTCTTGAGCTTTGGCTGATTCCACAGGTGGGGGCAGATATTTGTACTCTTCAAAAATCTGGTCGGCGGTTCGTACCTTCCAGCGGATTCTTCCTCTCAGTGCGTCTAGGTCATTGGCGATCGCCCACAAATTGTCCTTCACCCGATCCCAAGCATCGCAAGCAATCACTCTTGATTGTCCCTTGAGATCAAAATAGACCGCCACTCCCGAATCTGATGGCTCGGCAAATCTGGAGTAGGGTCTCCCATCTCGCGTCAGCGGGATATTGGTTGAGATCGTGATTTTTTGCGCGCCCAGCAACCGGAGTTGGCGCATCAGTTCATCATACGCTTGAGCTATTGTCCGTTTGTTCTGGGGGTCAAACGCCGATCGTTCTCGGCGCTTGGATCTTTCCCAGCCGATCGGGTATTGCAGCGGAAAAGCCAAGTTGTTAGTCATCCTCTACACCATCACTACGTGTCAGACACGAATCTCAGCAATTCTCCAGGCTGACAATTCAGCGCAGTACAAAGCTTATTGAGCGTCTCTACATCAATTCTGGCAGGCGGATTGTTTCTGAGCTTGGCGATCGTGCCCAAGTGCAGCCCAGTTAAATCATGCAATGTTTGATTGTCTATTTCGCGATCCGCCATAACAGCGGCTAGTCGCCACTTGATAGCCATAGAGACGGTGAGAGTTTCCATGCTCAATTTACCGTTAGTTCGGTTAAACGCTTATAAAATTCACTATAACAGTTATTTTATTCACCGTAACGGTTGACATTCACCGATTCGGTGAATTATGATTGTATTTAGTTGAGCAATCCGGGCTGGCATCCCCGGCAACTAAACGCCCCAGAGCAAGGCATAGGTGCCAATCAAAAACTTCGCAAGGAGAGGAGCATGCCTAGAAATCGCAAGCGCAATCGAGTGATTGCAGACATAGATGCGTTGTTTGCCGATCGAGATGCTATTGACGTTGGGAGCCTAACCCCAAAAGACATCACATCTCTAGACGCTCTTAGCGCTAAATTTGCTGATTTAATCACGCAAATTTAGACCACAAAAACACCCGCTCTCAACCGATCGCCTGGACAGCATCAACGGTTGGGAGCGGGGCACTCACAAAATGAGGTAATTCATGATCGCACAAGTTCAAGAAAAATGCTGCCCCGTTTTACCAGATCCCAAAACAATTCACGATGCTGGCTATCGTGATGCGCTGGGAAGCCAGTTTAACTGGCAGTTTTCTGCCAACCCTGATTATCGACGGGGATATCGACGAGGCTATTGTGCCAGATGGTACGCCTCCAAAGCGCGGTGGCAAATGCCATGCAACCTGCCTGAAACGCCAATCTTCACCGCGTGCACAGACGGAGCAGATGATCTGCACGGTCTGATGCCAACTTGAGGAGATCACCCCATGCACCAACCACCGCGTGGGGTGGCAACCACCACCCTCAAACTCTGGGGAGAATACCCTCACTTGCAAACTGCGCTCCTGCAATGTCAGTCCTGGGAGCGTGACGCAATTCGGCATGGCACAGGAATTGTGCAACTCAGCTTTCATTCAAACCACTGGATCGTACGCATCTCTCAAGACTTGATCGACAAAGAACTTCCCTTTTAGAACTCATTCACCATCATGAACACAAACACAGCATTCGATCTGGAGACCGAAATTGCTCAAGCGCAACAACGCCGAGCGGATAAAGCCGCCCGTGACGCGCAACAGGAGCAGGAAAGACAGCGGCAACAAGAGGAGTTTGCTATTAACAGCCTCCGAGAAGCTCTGCTGTTAGCCCTGCCAGAGGTGGTTCAACAACAGCTAGGAATTAAGTTTGCTTATTTGCAACCATCCCCTGGTGAAACTGGTTACGCGATCGCGCAGTTCAGTTTTTTAGATGCCAGCCTCACACTGGAATACAAGAAACATGCGCCTTGGCAGTGGCTATTGACCCAGAAAGGTATCTCACGCCTCACAGAGAACAAGGTTCCTTTAGATCAAGAAACCCTTCTAGAAGAGCTGCTTTGCTACCTCGGAGATTTGCGCGATCGCAACTCTGGGGAAGCCGCCCTGCAAGAGGTCATCCAGCAAGCTCCCCTGATCGAAATTGACGAAACCAAAATATCTGACTCTCTGCTTGGGGCGATCGTCCGGGCTGGGAATCAGTTGATGGACGCTCTAGACCAAGCTCCTTTATCTCAACTGGGGGCAGAAACAGCTTCCGAAATCCGAACGCTTGAGCTAGCGCTCGAAGCCGCAATTTCCGATGCAGTAAAGCCAAATTCGGTGATCAGCTTGCCAAATTTTGACCCCATCCCTTAACCCATGCAAACCCAAGTTCAAATTAACCCCGATTGCAACTCCAACCCTTTACTCATCAAAGCGGCTGAATTGTTCGCCCAAGATGATATCGATCGGACCGTCCTGATTTCTGAATCAGGTATTCCATTGGTTGAGATCAACGGGCTGGTTCACATTGGCATTGTCACCAGAAACAGCAACGAAATTAACCTCACCGATCGCGGCAAAAAAAGGTTATACCTATGAGCAAAATTGATCAGCTAATTTCCGTACTAGAAAGGATTGCTCAGTCCCTAGAGTCCTTTCCCAAGCCTGCCCCTGATATTGTGCGTGACCTATCTGATTACCCAAATTTTCCATGGGCATCGATCGGGGCTGAGGTTGTTGCTAGCGACAGACATGGAGCCACCGCTGTGCGATGTGGCGGGAAGGTTTATGTGCGACGCAATCCAACAAACAAATTTGGCCCCGCAATTTGGTATTCCAGGGCAACCGGACGTGAGGGCGATGAGACCACTTATGAGAGGTTAATAACCTTCAAAGAGGTCAAAGTGGAAGCCGATCCGCTATCCGAAAAAACCGTGGCGTTGCTGCGATCGTCTCGGCAAGCGAGTTGATTTATAGTCTCTGCCTCTACTCAGAGTATTCATTCACACGATCGCTGTAGAGGGGCGATCTTTTCAAAAATGTGGAGGCTTTTGATGATCGAAAATCAGTTAAAGCAGCTTAAGAAAAAAGCGAAAGAATATTGCGATCAAGTCAATTTGGATGGCGCAATTCGCACAATTTGCAAAAGCAATCTGAGTCGGGGAGACTCTGTTAATAGATGCTTTGAAATAGTTTTGCCTAACGGCAAAACTTTGGTTTTAAGGGCAACATGGGGTGCTGGATGCAACGGCGCATATGCGAGATACGAGGAGAATTCAGGTCTTGGATATCATTTATACGAATGCCTTGACTACGGAAGGCATCTTTCCGCGTTTCAAAACGGAGAATGGGTTGAAGTCGTTTTGAGCCTTGCAAAACAGGAGTTTTGTGTTCAACAAGCACAAAAACAGATAGCCGAAATGAAACGCTTGCAGGCTGAGCTTCTTAAATGGATGCCAGCCGATGGTGCGCTGACCGACTAACATCAATCTTTGCGGCTTAGCTTCCCCTGCCTCTACCAGGTTTTGGGCACACGATCGCTGTAGAGGGGCGATCTTTCCAACCAAAAGTCATGGGTGACGCAAAACGACGGAAACGAATCAAGGAATTACGAAGTATGCAACTCATCACTCCAGAGCTTGTCATCCTCGATAAAGATGGCACGTTGGTGAAACCTCGATCGAACAACGAATTTGTTCAAAACCCAGAAGATCAAGAACTACTTCCAGGTGTCCCAAAAGCCATTGCCGCACTGGTTAGCAACAATTGTGAATTGGTGGTAGCCAGCAACCAAGGAGGGGTGATCTCTGGCTACAAAACGCTGGAAAACACCATTCTAGAAATGCAATATCTGATGAGGCTAATCCCTGAGATTACCTATTGCATGTTCTGTCCTGATAATGGCGACACGCTTTACAAAGTTCAGCCTAATTCTTCTGAGCGCACGCCTCTATCCAAAGCTTGGGGCAACGATCGCTCCTTTAGGAAGCCAGAACCGGGGATGCTGTTTCATGCAATTTTTTCGATGGGGGGTCGGGTTGATTTATCAGACCCAACTGCTGTCGAGCATTTTCTGATGGTTGGAGATCGTCCGGAAGACCAGGGCGCTGCCTATGCCGCTGGAATCTCTTTTCAATGGGCTGATGATTGGAGGCTGGGATGTTAGCCTACCAAGTATTCCGCCCTGACCCAGCTTGGTCACGAAACACAGTCGAAAAAATTGTTCGCCAATCTAATGTCCCGATGGAGGACATAGAGAGAGTCGAGATTTTCTGTGGCGATGGTGGTGGGCTTGGGGCTGTGATCTGCAAAGATGGGCGCAAAGTCACTGTGTAAAATATGGCTATTCGGATTTTGCTGTTGATGAGTCTCACTAGCCAGATTTAAGACTGTTATTTGCAGACACGACACAAAAGGGGTAATGGAAATGATTTCATCGCTTAACTTTAGTCAACGAGTTCATGACAAAAATGTTTATATGAGTTCTTTGCAGAAAGGTTCAACTGTAATAGTTGAAGAATGTGTTTTTAAAGGTAAAGACCAAAATAAACGCTGCATAGGCATTCGATTGATTGAAACTGTTGTAGATCGCCTTCAAAGGAGACTGATAACAACCGCGTCTGGACATCGGTTTAATGTCACTGGCTATGCCAGAGAAGAGGGCGATACACGCTGGTCTAACTATATGATTCTTTCCCCAAAAGAGCTAAAAGAAGTCAAAGCACCAGTGATTGAAATTGTCAGACTGTCTCAGGATGAGACGAAAATCAATAGTAAATTCTGAATAACCTAAAATATGAGCCAAACTGCCAAGGCAAATCAGTTTCTCGTGAAAATTTTACTGAACACGAAGCTGGTGTATTTGGTTGCCTGGATTGCCCAAACCGGAAACAACCGCATGTCACTTCCAATCGAAATTGATGGAAAGAAATTTTTGATCACGATCGGCTTCGACAGGATTGAACAAGAATAGCCAAACGCTTTGGCATCAAGTCCTGAAACGTGAGCTACAATGTTCAAACTCGTTTGGTAGATGCACCCTGAGCGACCCGCGCCCCTGTGACGCGGGTTTTTTGTTTGCGGGAACTCCAACCAAAACGAGAATTCCCATGCTATCGATCGCCCCACACACTAGCACACCCACAGAACTCAGCGAAGCACTCAGCGAGGATCAAGAGTATCTACTGGATGATCTATCGAATTTGGGAGCGCAGATCGATCAGCTATTGACTCAGCACGATCGCCAAACTGGAGCAGTCTTGGTGCAGTTCCAACTCGTTGAGGCATCCATCAAAGCCCTGGCGACAATGCTGGGCTACCGCAAAGAAGTATTCGCTGAGTACGATGCCCATCTTCGACAGCAAGGGCTGACGACTCAGATTGTCCAGATCACCCCTTAGGAGAGTCATGGAATTAGTCAAAGAGATTCAACTGCAAGACTACCCCGATGAGATCGCCAAACTGGAGCGCGACCTTATCGGCATCGATGAGCAGGTTCTGCAATTCAAAGAGTCATTGCTGTTCACCACCAGCGCAATCGATCGCCAAATTGCAGAGGAGCAAGCCGCCGCCGAAGCGATAGGCGACAAAAAAACTCTCAGCAACGACGACAAACGCCGCACCAGAAAGCAAGAACTGCTGGAGAAGGATGGAGACTATATCAACTTCTCCAGCCAGCTCAGGATGGCAGAAAAGACCCGCAGGGAGTTGCAAGTTGACCTCAACCTGCTAAGCAGCAAATTTTCAGTCCTGAAGCTGGAAGAACGTCGGGCGATTGCCTCGATCGAGCGACAAGCCGCGCTCATTGCCTGACCGACTCAAGAATGCACTCGCTTGTTTCTGGGATGCCAAGAAAGATTTATAAATTTCGTTGAATTGGTAATTGAGGGGTGGCTTAGATCGATTCGGAGGCAACTCAAGCTCCACCGATTTGGATGTATTTTGCTGTTTACGCGCCTTGCTTTCAGAATCAAATAACCGCGCCCAGTCTTAGTTTGCAAAACATCGTTTACTTCAGGGATTTCAAGTGGATCATTAAAATCCACAGTCAGATTACAGGGGGTTTCCAGTTGGCGCATAGAAGCATGTTGGGGCAATAGAAGATAGCTCTACACTCCTGCCTGTTCTTTGACAATCCACCTCACCCTGCCAGAAAAAGTCCAATCGTTCGGACAGGTTTTCAAGAGGTGCCACGCGCCCTTGAAAACCTGAGTTATTCATTACCACATACTCTTTGTCTTTCCATCTGATGATTTCTCCCCGAACAAAAGGTGGCTTGCTAGTTTGCATCTTGAACCAAATAAAAGCGGCTCCCCTAGAGATGAGAGCCGCAGGTTACTGAGAACACACGTTGGCTTGGGAAACTGGGAAGCTGGGAAACTGGGAAACTTATTCGGGGATCTGAGTCACCACATCTTCAGCGGCTGGTTCAACGGGCGGCTCTGGATCAGGCAAAACAACAATACTGGAAACTGCTTCAATGCCGCGCTGTAATTCCGCGATCGCGGGAGCATAGTCGGTATTGGCTACCTGCTCTTGCAGGGCAGTGATTTGCGCCTGGAGTGGGGCGATCGCCTCGGCAACCGCTTGACTGATAGCCGCAATTGCCTCAGCCTTTTCCCGCTGGGCAACTTCAACCAGCCTATCCACTTCAGCCTTAAAGCTATCTAGAGTCTGGGTCATAAGAGTCCTGAATTCGTCAATTGGGACTCCGCCAATATAAACGTGAATCACAGGGTTTGACTATAAAATATCTGCATATTCTAATCTAGTTCGCCTCAAGTTAACGAACAAAATAAACACGTACACCCACAGAACTAAACATGATCTTTGTAATTGGCTATATTGGAGTCGGTTTTTTACTGTGGCTAATCACTGTCATTGTGGGGAAATTGGTTTACAAATGCCCTTTTGATGGATTGGAAATTGGCAACTCACTCATTTTCATCGGCTTCTACCCACTCATAATCAGCAACGCGATTATTGAGACGATCGCTGAAATAACGATCAGAAATGCCGAGGCGGAAGCTGCAAAGACCGTTGACGCACTAAAGCCTCGTAAGGATAAGGAGCGCGGGTGACATGCTGTCTCTCTGTTTATCGATCGCAGTCAAAATTATTTTGACGATCGTCTGCTTGGCTTGTCTTGTGACCCGGACTCCCCTCAGCGATGGACTGATCGTTTTCTGTCTATCGCTCCTAATGATCGAAAGCGTTGCAACCGAATCTCTATATCTGGCAAATACAATTTCGTCAAAGGAACCCAAATGAGCGGACAGGGATTTGATCCAAATCGCCAACAAAAACGAACCAGGCAATACGCGATCGACTTACGCCCCAACCAATCCGAGAGTCCTTTCGTGAATGCACCAACAGGTTTGGATGGGAACGGCTACCTGAATTTCCTTAAGCAAAACTGGCAACTGCTCGGATGGACGGCATACGACGGTTTTCTCCGGGAGGGTAGGGGGGTTGTGGTAGTGGATTGGGATGCCAAGCTTGGGCTAGTTTTCCCTGAGGTTGCCAAGCAAAATTCAGCATTTTCGATTTCGCTGGATAACCATGTGCTGACCCCCACCTTTTTCTTCGGAGAGAAAGGGGAGTTGTTTCAAGCGATGGGTGGACAGTGGTTTAGCCCGGATTGGATCAGGCTGGTTAATAATTACGACCCGGAAACCATGATCGTCCTGGCGATCGCATGGCACCAATGCAGCGGCGCAAACTGGATGGTGCGAACCCTGGCAGTTGCCAACGCTCCAACCCCAAAGCAAATTTTTGAATCCAAGCCCAACTTAGATGAATACTCCGTCAATCCCATCACTTAGCACGCACCTGGTTCGGCTCATGCTCTGCTGCAACGATGACAGCGGTAATTTTGCAGGGACAATTGGGCGAGTTCAACTGTCAGATGCGGAAACATTGAACCTGGAAGACTTTGTGGTGGATGAGCATGACAACCTGGTGGCAGAGACGCCGATGGAGGTTGCTGAAGACCTGTCTTGGATCAAGATTGGCGAGTGCCAAATTGCCATTCGTGGTTATTCGACTTGGGTTGGAAACATCTATTGGGACTGCGTATCCACACCCCTGAAGGAAGCGCTGACCCTGATCAACTATTTGCAATCAACTGGTCGTTGGTTTTGCGAGGAGGCAGAGGAGACACTGTATTGGAGGTGGAATGCATCGGAGCCGTTGACCGAGCATGACCTGGCGATCGCGTTAGGGCTGATTGAAGGAGCAAAATCATGACCTGTTGGGATTGGCTGAAAGATCTGACCTTGCTGATGAATGAAGACTGGCAGTATGTCGCTAGGAGTTATTTCTAATGACTAATGAATTTGAGGCTGCTGTTCCAATGGTTGGGAACATCTATCGAACACCCTACTCGGCGAGTAGCTTGGTTCGTGTTGTTGACATCTCATACAAAGCTTTTCATGGCAGAGATGTCGTCGAGGTTCGCTATCTCGAAGATCATCCCCACGGCTACAAAAAAGACAGTTTCGGCTGTTATTTTGCAGACGAATTGAAACCACTGGGAGAATAAGAAGGGGTGCCTAAAGAGTTCTGCTTTGAGTTTCAAGGGAAACAGTATCCTTACACATCCAGGCATCATTACCAGTGCCAGTTCTGCGATCGTCGAGCCACATGGAATGCGATCGTTCGCGATGGCAGTTACTTCTCCTTCGTTTGCGACGATCATTTCCAGTCGCACTGCCAGCAAAATAGGGCGACTCGGTTTCGCGATCCCTATCCTGGAGAGCAATACTCTCTGACAACGATCGGGCAGTTGTTACAGGGATTGGAAGAACTCAAGCAAGTTTATACCGCTCAGGGCAGGGGGTATTTGGCTGATGAGTGAAACAACTAGTCCTCACTTAAAATTCGTCGTACTAGATCTGACCCAAGCTTACGATCGTGAAGCCGCACTGTTTTGGGCAGCAAAGAAGGGCGGAAAAACCTTGCAGGCAATGCAGGAAAGAGTTGCTGCAATTGAGTGGAACGGAAAAACCTTAGAGCAGGCACTTGAGGAGTTTTCAGCGATCGTAGAATCCGATTGCGTTTCTCAGGGCAGGGGCAACTGATGAGTGAAACACTCAAGCAGTATTGCACTGGTTGCGTTGATGATTTTTACAACGGCAACAACGACCTGGGAGTTGACGAGTGTTGGCACTTATCAACGGCTCAACTAGTGACTCGGAAAAAGGTGGGGATTAACGATCGCCCCCCCTGGCTCCATGAACCCATCACTACCCTCAGTTGCCGCAGAGAGGTGGGCAGCATTTTTGTGGAACCAGATCGGACCTGTTGACCCAACACTCACCCATAGTTTTTGTAAGGTTTTTGTCGGATGCAGTTTAGCCCAGTTGAGTCAGATATCAATTACGACATCATGCGATTCCGATCGACAGAAGGGCGGTGGGAGATGGGGCTACGCTCGGTTCTGTTTGGGGTTCGAGTGCGTCTCAGTCGAGTGGGGGCTGGTTGGTGCGTGCTGGATTACTGCGCTGGGGCTGACCCTGGTTTTGCCCTAACCCTCTTGGCAGTCGTTGCCAAGATTTTGGAGCGATATCAGGAGGAGGTCTCATCGGCAACCCTGGAGAGGGATTTTCCTGGATACGAGCGCAAGCCCATCAATCGTGACCCGGAGTGCTGGAATCGGCTGCAAGCAATGGCAATAGAGGATTATGAGTGAGACCTTAGACGCACTAGAAAAATCGTTGCGGAACCTTTACACCCGCTTCAGCCTGGAGCGAATGCCCTGTGGGATTTGCTTTCGTGCCAACCTAAAAGCCTTGGTGATGGAGAGCTTTCGTCGGCATATGGATCATCGTCTCAGTGAGATCGATATCCAAACACAACCATTTCAACCAACGGCTTATGGCATCCCTGTTTACTTCTGCGATCGCCAGGTGGAGGATTGTCGAGTTTACACCGACCAGCAGGAACTCGCTGATTGGCTCAAATTTCAGGTAACAGGCGAATTTAACCCAATCAAGGGCGATTGGGAGAACGCTGGGGTAATTGCTCGATTCCTGGTCAACCAGCGGGGAAGAGATCAGCCGCTAACCTACCCAGAAGATTTGGCATTGCTCGAAAGTGCATTGGTGGCAAACGGCTATTGCTATCGAGAGCCAACCCCCAACCTGTCACCGATGGGTCAGGGGCTGGAAAAATTTGTTCAGAGTATCAACCTCAAAATTGCCATTCTCTTGTCTCAAGGCAGTAGGAACCCTGAGTCTGAGTAAGAGCACCATCGAACTATTGCACCATGGCAAGTAGCTACCTTGACCCGACCGATTTGACCCTCTCGGAAATCGGCGCTGCCGCCGATCTGGCTGGAGCTGCAAAAGCGGTGGAAGAAATACTGAATCCGATTCTGGCTCGACAGGCGGAAGAAATTGCAGGGCTAATAGAGTCACGCATGGAAGGCGCGTCTCCAGAAACGACGGCAGTCCTGGAGCAACTTGTGGTTGAAATCAGATCGCGCTATCCCACCAGCTAAGACCGCAAATACCTCAACCATTCCCAGAGGTTTGCTCGCTGATAAAAGGTCAGGCAATCGCCTACGGTCTCCCGGCAAAAGTGACCTTGCATCCAGCGCACGCAATAGCGCCAATTAGGGCGATTTGGGTAGGGCTTGAAGGGAATCATATGGGTAGGTACGAGTTGATTTACTCCCATCAAAACAGTCAACCCATTTTCTCTTGATATTTGGATAAACAATTTAACCTGGCAAGCTAACGAAAATCCAAATTATCAGTAGCTAGCTTGGGCGATCGCCCACAGCGATAGGAACACCAGGTTATGGATTCCCAACTTGCAACCAATCAACCCTCATCCTTCACCAGGGTCACCCACAGAAATCTGGTGGAAGAATTGCTCAGGGATAAACGCAGTGCTGCCACCCGTCGCACCTATCAAAAGGGGCTGCACCTGTTCTTCCAATACCTGGCACAACAGGAGGCAACCCCAGACCTAGTTGCTGAATTTTTGCAACTAGAGCGCTTCACGGCGATCGGGTTGGTGTTGGATTACAAAGCACACCTGATCGCCACCGGGAAAGCTGAGGCAACCGTGAACAATCGCCTCAGTGCAATTCGTTCATTGGTTAAATACGCCCAACGAATTGGCAAGTGTGGCTGGAGTCTGGAAGAAGTCGAAGGGGAGAAGGTAACGACCTATCGCGATACCACTGGCATCACGCCGGCTGCATTCAAAAAATTGTTTGAGGCTTGCGATCGGACCACATTGAAGGGCAAGCGTGATTACGCCCTGCTCCGGCTGCTATGGGATAACGTGTTGCGGCGCGATGAAATCTGCAAGCTAACCATCGGTGATTGGCAGCCGGACGATCGCAAGCTGGCAATTTTGGGCAAGGGCAAGGGCACCCAGAAACAATCGATCTCACTCAGCAAGCTCTGCGCCCAGGCGATCGCTGACTGGCTGGAGGCAAGGAGTCAGGAGTCAGCGCTTCTGATTCCACCAGCGAAGCAGGAAGTAGAAGCGTTGAAAGGAGTCGGGAGTCGGGAGTCAGGAGCACTATTTGTATCCCTAGATCGCGCTCACTTTGGACACCCATTGACCGGGGATGGGCTTTACCACCTGGTCAGTGAACAGCTCGCGAAGCAGGCAGGCTTGACCAAAAAATTCAGCCCCCACCGTTGCCGTCACAGTGGCATCACCGCTGCCCTGGATGCGACCAATGGCGATGTCAGGCGCGTACAGAAGCTCTCGCGACACGGCAGCCTGGATGTGTTGCTCAGATATGACGACAACCGAAAAAACGCCCAGGGGGAGGTCACAGACCTCTTGGCTGATCTGGCTCAGTAGGAACCCTAGAGGCACAGAGAGAGCCTCAGTCATGTTGAGTCAGGATGATCTTATTCGGCTGGATAACTATCGCTTAGAGCGGTATCAGGCGTGCCACCCGGTGCTGCAGCAGGTTGGCTTGGCACTATCCGCCGATCGTCGATTGTTGCTAATCAGCCCCCCAGAAATCTGCGAGCAAGTTAGAGCCAAACTGTCAAAGCTTAAAAGCGATGCGTGGCTGATTTTGGGAGCAAAAGAAATCTCGCTCTATCGAGGCAATGATCTGCTACTGGTTGAACCCACCGTGAAGAGTCCGGATAAAATGTCGGATAACTCTCCACTTGGAAAAACGAATATGGCAGTCGCAACACAGGAACGGAAACCCAAAACGCCTCGAACTAATTCCCGATCGACCCAGCCACCCCAACCTAAGTTAATGTTGCCAACCGTCAGAGGGCTAGAAATACTTGCTCAGAACACCAACACTCCTGCCGAAGCGATCGCAACTCAGATTTGCGATTTGGGGCATTTTGCCGGATTTGACCTTGTAACTAGTAGCTACCTTGCTGATGAGGCTGGAATTGATGCGTGGCTAGATAAATGGTTGGAGGACGATCGGGCAAAGCGCAAAACTGCCTTGCTATCTCCCCCATCAACGAAGACTCCCCCATCAGCAGAGAAGTCAGTCAAACCGAAAGTTGCTAAATCTCCTACTACGCTCCAGCGCAAAACAACCACGACCAGCACTCGCAAAACTTTCCGGGATTTCAAGAAATCGAGTAAATACGCTCGCACTTTGGGCAACTTTCTAGACGCTCAGAACTGGGCAGACAAAATTCGGATTGAGGTGGTCGAGGGTATCGCTGCGCTTTCGGCACTTCCCCAAGAGCCAAACACCTTGCCAGAAAGAGCACTGGCGAAAATTGCCAGCAAGTATCCCAAAGCGATGCAAGCCAATGCGGCTGGGGGCATGATCGCCGCTGCCAAAGAAATCATGGGACTGAAACAGCCGGAATGATCTAAATCAATTTGAATTAATAACGCCTCCATCCCTTTTATAAAAGGCGATAGAGGCGTTATTTTTGCATGAGCGGTAGAGCAATATTTTGCCCATGCGTTTTTCACTCAGGCTAAAAGCTGGAGTGAAGCGCATTTGACGTGACTAACAAAAACCCTCAAACTCAAAAATCCAAGCCAAAAGGCAGAGGTAGACCCAAAGGCAAACGCAGTGATCCGCGTTATATTTTTTTTGGTGGCTACATCAAGAGAACTACGTACAGGGCTGTTAAAAAGGCTGCGGCTTCAGAAGATTTCGAGTATTCTGAGCTAATTCAGCAACTGCTTGACGACTGGCTGAAACAGCGGAAAAAAGCTAAGATCAGCAATTCTGATTTGCAGTAGCCTCAGTATTTTCTACCGAGGCAGGTGTTCTGTTTTGTTCTGATTGGTTGCCTCAAGTCCCAGGCTCAACTCAGTTGCTCATGACTACTACCACCATCTCGGATTGGCTTTGCCAATTTACAGACCTTCAATCTAGCGATTTTGAGATACTAGAAGATCGAATCATCCTCAACTGCAAAAACGCTTATCTAGCACGTGAATGCTGGGACAAGCGCGAGGAACTCGCTGCCATTGGGCTAGGACTTGTTGTCCTGCTAAATGGGCAATTTATTGACTCCACTTTTAGATTGCAAAATATGCTTGAATCTTCCTGGCTCAAACAAAATCGCCCTCTTTTTGAAGCGCAAAAACAGCTATGCACCGCCGCAATCCACGCAGAATCTGAGGGGTTTCCTTATCTGGCAATTCAGCCCTATCTAGGGATTGAAGCAATCCTAAACAAGCCCATCCAGAACCTAATGGGACAATCCGTCAGTTTGATAGAAACTGTCATTGCCGAAGCGAGACAAGCCGCAATACAGCGGGCGATCGCGATTGGCGGAGTGGCTACTGAGACCTACTCCCACCGATGGATGGGGGTGGAGTGGCAGAAAAAAGTGACTGCCATTTATCTGCCTGGACACCAAGAAGTTCAGGTGCTGACCACCCCCGCCCCAGGCGAGGAATGGCAGAACGGTTTTTGGCAGAATTGGCGAGGACTAGCTAGCTGAGCGAGCGCGATCACTGCCATTTTTAGAATCATCACCGAGTTCATTTGGCTGGTTTACATCTGCCAAATACTCGGTGGTATAGGTTGGGTTGTCGCTAAACAGTCGGATTGCCAACGCCAAAAAACCGATCAGGTCGTTGCGGGCAAACTTGGCTGTTCCTTGAACCAGGTCTCGCAAATGAACAATATCACTCTCATCATTCGCGGGGAAATTCATTGCAAACTCCCTGAAATCTTTCTCCAGATCAGGATTCAGCCCGCGCTCACTCATCTCCGCACGAATCAATCGCCCAACCGCCCCGGCACCCCGACCCACTTCCTTTGGCACAGCAAACTCCTTTACTCTTAATCGATTGTTGTGCGAAAAAGAGCTTCCAGCAATCGGCAAAGAAGCTGAATAGTCATCGGTTCCAATTCGAGCAAAGTCACGCCAATTGTCTTCATAGGTGCTTGAGGTATCAAGATCTACCCGATCGCCATCAATCCGCACCACTCGGAAAATGAATGGCGCGATAGCCGAAAGTGCCCTTTCCTCCGGCTTCTTTACGACTGGAGGAAGCGAGGCGTAACGGTTTACAGTTCCAGGGGACAACTTGAGGTTCGGATCTTCTAGCCTTTTCGCCCGTTCTTGAGTCGCACGAGTAAGCTCACGTTCAGTCCATCCCCGAACGCGCAATGTTGCCTGAATAATTTTTGCAATCCGCTCCATCCCTTGTGGGGTATAGATCGCCAAACTTACTGATACAAGATTCATCTTATTTCCAGTGCCAGCTTTCTTAAGAATAACTGACTTAATTACAAATCGCTAAATTTGTGTTGAAAGAGCTATACTGTCTAAGACAAACATAGACAGATTCGATCAGTATGGCTCATCCCTATACAAAAAGGCGCAAAGGCGAGCGATACGTTCGCGTGTACCTGCATGAGCAAGCTCTCATCAAGGCGACAGTCGGCGCGGCTACATCTGGCACAAGTATTCAGGACTGGCTTGAAGAAGCGGTCGCTGAAAAGGTTTGCCGAGACAGAATCCCAGAACGATTGGCTGGAAATGAACCTTTATTTCCAAGCACAGAAGAGATCGCCGCAAATTAGGCACGATCGCTTTTTTATTTTTGGTCTTAGTTCGCACAGATAGGAACGCGCGCAATGGCAGCAACCAACATGCTGGCTCCTGAAACAGGGGTGATTGACACACACTGGCTAGAGTGGCTCGATAGCGGGGTTGACCCAGAGATCATTGCGGACAACTGCGAAACCGCAGTGGACACAGAGGAGAATCCCCATACCCACGAGGCGCGATATCCAATCTCAGAATTTCTGAATTGGAGCGTGACCCGTTTTGGGCACAAAGCCAGAGAGTCTCAACAGGGTTGGATTTGTCGAGGGCTTGACCCGTTCAAAAATTGGGGAAGGATGGATTGGGGTTGCCTCAAGCTGGACACCCCCAGAATTGCAGACAAGAAACCTCTAAAATACGAGCACCCAAAAGGGGTCAGCACTCGCGCATTTTTCCTCAGCAAACCCAGCGATCCGCAATTCTGGCAACGAGTTCAAGCGGACATCACCCACCCAATCGTTGTTGTGGAAGGGGCGAAAAAAGCAGGGGCGTTGGTATCTCTGGGGTATGCAGCGATCGGTCTCCCTGGCATTTTTAATGGCTATCGCAAAGGCACAGGCAACTTGATTCCTGAGTTGGAACTCTTTGCCCAGGAAGGTCGCTCAGTCCACATTTGTTTCGACTACGAAACCAAGCCCAAGGTTTTGCGTAATCTGTTTTTGGCGATCGGGAAGCTGGAGCGGTTGTTTGCTCAGTCGAAATGCCAGGTTAGCGTCATTGAGCTACCGGGTCCCGAAAAAGGGGTGGATGATTTCATCGTGGCTCAAGGTGCCGAGGCATTCCACAGCCTGTATCAGGCAGCAGTCCCCGCTTGGCAGTGGCACGCTAGACGCTATGCCAGGTTGACCTACCCAATCAGCGAGCGAGTCAATCAGCGTTACCTGGATTTCCCTGCCATCCCCCACGATGCCAAGCTGGTCGCGGTCAAATCCCCCAAGGGGACAGGCAAGACCGAGCTGTATACCCGCGCAGTCCAAGAGGCACACGATCGCGGTCAGCGAGTACTCCTGATTTCCCATCGGGTGCAACTGGCTCAGGCGATCTGTGATCGGGTGGGTTTGCCCTATTTAACGGAAGTGCGATCGTCAGGTGAGGGAGAATTGCTGGGGTTTGGGCTGTGTATTGACAGTCTGCATCCAGAGTCCCAGGCACGATTTAACGCTGAGTACTGGAAGGATGCGATCGTCATTATTGACGAGTGCGAGCAGGTTTTTTGGCACCTGCTCAGCGCAGACACCCAGGTCACCCAGAAACGAATGCAGATTTTAGAGCAACTGAAAGAGTTGCTCATTCAAGCTTGCGATTTTCGGGGCATAGGACGGATTTATCTGAGCGATGCGGACTTAACCAATCTCTCGATCGATTTCATTCGCAACCTCAGTGGTTTAAGGGTTGAGCCGTGGCTACTTGTCAACGAATGGAAACCCACAGAACCACTCCAGATTCACCACTACAACGACCAGCGCCCTCACCGCTGGCTTGCAGCTTTAGATAGAGATATCGCCGAAGGGGGCAAGCCTTTCGTTATCACCCACAGCCAAAAGGCGAAATCTTTGTGGGGCACACGCAACTTAGAAAACTTCTTAAAGTCGCAGCATCCCGACAAGAAATTTCTGAGGATTGACTCTGAGACCATTTCAAACCCAGAGCATCCAGCGTTTGGATGTGTGTCCAAGCTGAATGAAATTTTGCCTCAATACGACGGCGTAATCGCCAGCCCCAGTATCGAGACCGGGGTCTCGATCGACATTAAACATTTCACCGGTGTGTGGGGAGTCTTTCAAGGGGTGGTCGCTGAAAACTCAGCCAGACAATCCCTTGCCCGTGTCAGAGATTCCGTGCCCCGTCACCTGTGGGTCACACCGCGCAGCCGGGGTGGGATTGGCAATGGGGCGACTTCTCACTATGTGCTTTATAAATCCCAAGAGCAGTTGGCTTGGGCAAACCTCAGCGTCGTTGATGCACTGGCAAGCTTCACCCTTGACGAGCTGAACTGCTCCAATGCTGCCCTAGAGTCATGGGCAAAGTTTGGGGCGAGAATTAACGCCGCCGTCTGGAACTATCGCAACACAGTTCTATGGGGTTTGGCGCAAGAAGGACACGAAATTATTGATGCACAGCCAGAGGTTGTCCCTGGCTACATCGCAGCACTTCAAACCACGCTAAAGGCGATCAGAGACGATCGCTATTCCGCAGACTGGCTGGAAGCAGTTCCCGCTGCCCCAGACTTGACCGAAGCTCAGTACGAAAAGCTGAAGGCTCAAAAGAGCAAGACCGAGCAGGAATTGCTCAGTGAGCACAAGCACAAACTTAAGCTGCGCTATCTAGTTCCGGTCACACCGGAATTGGTGCAACGCAATGACGACGGCTGGTATCCAAAAATTCAGCTTTATTACTACCTGCAACTGGGCAGGGAGTTTTTGAAAGACCGAGATAAACGAAACCTGGAGGGAGAGTTGAAAGACAACCGTGCCTGGTTTGTCACGCTCAATCGTTCCCAGTTAAATCCCCAAGTCAAACTGCTTGAGGAGTTGGGAGTCCCAGCATTGTTTGTTGAAGGCAAGCTCTTCAACAAACAATCTCAAACCGTAAAGAGCGTGGCCGAAAAAGCCAAATATTTTCGTGACCCGATTAAAACGATTCTGAATCTGACCGTCTCAGAGAAAATGACCCCCATTCAAATCGCCCAACTCTTGCTAAGCAAGCTAGGGGTCAAGCTTGCTTACGTGGGACATCTGCAAACCTACACCGGGGACGATCGCTTTGATCTCCCAGACGGCTACGAGGGGAGTAGAGAACGCTGCTATGCCTGGGTCAAGGTAGACGATGGCAGGGATGAGGTCTACACGCAATGGCTTGCTCGTGACCTTGAAGCCCAAATCCAAGCTCAGCAAGAATTGCACACCCCTTCTATTAATAATCAAAATAGGGGGGCGGCATGATGCAAGCAGAGGATATTTATTGCAGCAACCCTATGACTTATCGGGGCGTTTCCTATCGCATCACTGGGGTAGAAGGCTCCTACCGCAGTGTTTACCGCCTGCCAACAGACCGGGAGTTTCTTATTAGCCAGCCTGCCTGCACGGTAGTGAAAGCGAACCAGGAAGCTCGAAGTCGAATTGACGCGATCGCCTCATGGTGGAGGGCTAGCGAATGGCAAGCCAGTTAAGCCTGTTGGTTTTGTTGAACCTTGCGAGTTTGCTTGCTGGGAGTTCAGACCCTTCAGAGGTTTGGGATGACTCTCATTTCGATTTACCTTGCTGCCGGGGAGACTATTGACTATGAAAATTGACTGGTTAGAACGACTCGCAAAATGGCGAAGTGTGTTTGCGGGGTGGCAGTTAGGGACTCGCTCTGACACCGATCCGGAGTGCCAAGCCGTTCGCGATCATCGCGAAGCAACCATGCTATTGCGAGCTGAGGTTTCCGCCTTGGTTCAACTATTAATCGCAAAAGGGGTTTTTACGACCGCCGAATATCAAGAGCAGATTCAGGTTGAATGCCGATATCTGTGTGAGATGTATGAGAAAAGGTTTCCAGGTTTTCGAGCCACTGATTTCGGCATGAAGATCGATCCCAATACAGCAGCAGCAACAACCAGGGGGTGGAAACCATGAATCAAGCCCCACCTCCACAGCTCGATCGGTTGAAACGGGAATGGGGATCGTTTGCAAATTCGGTAATCCCCCGCGATGCTCCTTTAATTCAGCGCCGTGAGATGCGTCGGGCATTTTACGCAGGGGCACAAACCATGCTGACTCTCTGCGCTGCACTTGGCACTGAGGAGTACTCCGAAGAAGAAGGGTGCCGAGTTCTTGAGGAGCTAACGCAGGAATTGCAAGCCTTCTTATCTCGCGTTGGAGTTGATTACTGACCATGCCAGACAACGAAAAAATTCTGCAATTGATTGTTGATTGTCAAAGCTTTCTACGGTCTCAACTTGTTGAGGTGATTCAGGCAGATGCCAACGCAGAAACAATTCGTAGTTTCACCGAAAGCTTGCAATGCTTGTCAAACGCATTCGCATCAATGAGCGAATCCAGCGGGATGCATGGGCACGCACCACCATTGCACCACTCAGATTTAATTCGTGAAATTGCTAAGGAGCAAATTGCAGATTTGTTTGGCAGAAAACTTGATGCACTCAGCGATCGAATAGAACGCGCATTGGACAAAGCGGAAAAGCCAATGATTCAGCAGGTGCAGAGAAATCATGACGGTTAAACAATTGTGTCAATGCGGCAATGAGACAACTTTGCTATGCGATGGGCGACTCTCCAACGGAAAAACCTGTGACACACCCTTGTGTGCTTCCTGCACTTTCCGTGCGGGGACATTTATTGCCTGTGTTAGGGGCAAAGGACGGAAATCATTTTCATCGACGATCGACTACTGCCCTGAATGCCGCAAAGCGAGAGGACTGTGACGAAAGCAAACTAATCACTCAACTCACCTTCAATCATGCAAACACTTACAGCTAAATCCCCCAACCAAATTGAGCCAACTAATCGCCTGAGCGAATTGCTGGCTCAATGGCAAGCTTGGGAGCAAGACAAGGTTCGCGTCGTCAAAACCGCTACTGGTCTGAAATATTGGCAAATTAGATTAGGCGAACACTTTTTCGACATTGGCACATTCGGTTCTGGGGGTCGCTACTGGAAACCATTAGAAATTGAATTGGCAATCCTCGATCGCTCGGTCAAGCTCGCAGAAGATGAGCAGGAATGGATGAGCGAGATTCGATCTGAATACCGCGAAGGTAAAAAAGTCTACATTGCCAGGACTCAGCTCAATACTCACGTTCTCGCCTGCACAGAAGCCGAGGCAGAGGAACCCGCGAT
>ERZ1066133.254-NODE-254-length-28554-cov-9.369311_pt1 | contig 28554 bp, 38 predicted proteins | sample MGYA00382780_ERZ1066133 | MGnify/ENA primary metagenome ERZ1066133 (study PRJEB33369, sample SAMEA5778363) | biofilm metagenome | biome: Industrial cooling water; feature: Water cooling tower basin; material: Biofilm | place: United Arab Emirates | collected... | reverse complement strand
CTCATCCATTCCGAACTGTCGGAAGCTATGGAGGCCGATCGCAAGGATCTCAAGGACGACAAGCTCATCCACCGGCCCGGCGTCGAAGTCGAACTCGGCGACGCATTGATCCGCGTCTTCGACCTCGCCGGTCATCTGAAGTATGACCTCGAAGACGACTTCCACAGCCTGGCGACCCATCCGCTCGAGTTCTATGTCGGCGACGACTTCCAGGACCAGCTCGCCGCCATCCATGCGGACGTCAACGTCGCTTGGGCATCCTTCGTCCTCAACAACGGCAATTCGCCGGACACGCGCCTCGCGCTGATGACGGTGATCGGTCGCATCTTGAACCTCGGCGAGTTCCTCGACATCGACATTCCCGGCGCCACCGCAGAAAAATACGTCTTCAATCGCACGCGGCCCGATCACAAGATCGAAAATCGCCTCGGCGGCAACGGAAAGAAATACTGATGGCTGACCGCAACTTTGTCCTGATCCACCAGACGACGCTCCCCGGCGAGCGCAACCTGTCCTATGAGATCGAGATGCCCGGCGAAGAGCTGGCATACTGCAACATCTACACACCGCAGGTCTGGCGCAATCAGGAGCGATACTCGATCGCGTTCAAGGCCGACTTCGTTGACCCTCAATATCGACCGGCGCCGTTCGACCAGATCTTGCCATCGGAGAAAGGCTGGTACACAGCCAAGTCGAACTATAAGCCTGAGATCGTCGCCAACGAAAGTGTGATGGAAGATTTCCTGCATCGCTTCCGTCAGAAGGAAGCGCTCAACAAGAGCGATAGCTGGATGTTCGAACCTTTCTTGGTCAAGGTCGGCGTCTCTGTTTTCAGTTACCGCTTTCACGACAATGCTGGCGTGGGCCTCGGCCTGCGTTACATCAAGGTCGGCTTTCTCTCGAGCGAAGGCCCCAACTGGTGATCGCCGGCGTTCGCCCCATGCTGTTTGAGATCCTCGGCAGGCTCGCCTGTCGGGTGAGGGGTGTTGACGCCGATCAGGTGAGCTCTATAACGGGCAAACCGGCCTGGTGGCACCTTGCCGAATTCGAAATCAGCAGGCTCCGCGCTGAGCGCCGAGCAATATAGGAACTGGAGAAAGCATCATGACGATCACAGCAAAGGTCATCGCCGACAGCATTCACATGCACGGCGGGCCACGCCTCACCACTCTGCAGCTGCGCTACCCGCGCTTCATCCATGCTGAGTTCATGACACACCGCGTCTTCAGCCGAAACGCATCGTCGAGCCGCGCCATCCCCGTCGCCCGTCTCATCGCCGACATCGAAGCGGATCCGGCCATGCCGATCCACTGGGGCAAGAACCAGCCCGGCATGCAGGCGCATGAAGAGCACAACGGCCCCGTTGCAGCCCCGTGGTGCAACGGTCAGATGACGCGCGAGGGCGCATGGCTCAATGCCATGGACGGCGCCATCAAAATGGCGAAGCTCTTCGACGAGGCCGGCTACCACAAACAGATCGTCAACCGACTGCTCGAGCCCTACTCGCACATCAACGTCGTCGTCTCGTCGACGAAGTGGGAAAACTTCTTCGCGCTCCGCGCGCACCCGGACGCACAGCCCGAGATCCGAGCGCTCGCCGAGGCGATGCTCGAGGCGATGCGTGCCAGCGAACCTGTCGGCCTGCATCACGGCGAATGGCACTTGCCCTACGTCACCGACGAAGAACAGGATGAGCTCGCGATCGAGCACCACCCGCGAGTGGCGACCGAACTGGCGAAGAAAGTCTCCGCGGCGCGCTGCGCCCGCGTCAGCTACCTGACGTTCGAAGGCAAGTCGCCAGTGATCGAGGCCGACCTCAAGCTGTTCGACAAGCTCGCCGGCGGCGTCCCGCTGCACGCCTCACCGCTGGAGCACCAGGCCACTCCGCGCCTGCCGCACAGTGGCTGGGCATATCCGTGTGGCAATTTCCACGGATGGGCTCAGTTCCGCAAGGAATTCGACAACGAGGACGCGGAATTCGACATATGATCGACGCGGGCGAGACGGTATACTCCGTCCGAATGATGCTCGGCGGTCTCATGATGTACTTGGCCTGCTCCTTCCTTTTTGGGATGACGATCGGCAAGCTACTCGAAATGCGCAACCCCATGAAAGACACGGAAGGAAATCCAGAATATGAAGGAAAGCATCCCGGAGCGCTCGGCCAGGTTCCAGAAGAACCAGCGCGTGACCTGGACCCGCGGTAACGCCGGGGGCCAGGTCACTGAAGTCCTGCCGACGGGCATCCTCGTTGTAGAGGGAAAGGAGGGAGGTCAGAAGGTCTCCCGCCTATACGATCGAGACGGCGTCCTCTGTGGCCGCTACCTGACCAACGCTGACTTGACGCTCGACGCCGCCGGCGCCGCGCCAGAGGAAGATGACCTCATGGATCTGCTATGACACCTCACCCGATAAGCGATCACGCCCTCTTGCGCTATATGGAGCGCGTCCAGGGTATCGACGTCCTCAAACTCAAGGACGACCTCCTCAAACGCTACCCTACCGTCGGGGCGGCTCTAAAATCAGGCGCGACGTCGATTACTGTTGACGGCATCTCGTTTGTGATGAAGAATGGCGTCGTGACTTCGGTAATCGAAGGATCGACCCGCCACTCCCGAAGCACTCACCTGCAGAGGGAAATGGACCAGCAAGAAAACCCCCGGCCCCAGTCGGCACGCAAGATGCAACACCGACGCCGGTAACCCAGAGGAGACCCATTTATGGACACCAGCAACCGAATTACTGAATTCCTGAGCACGGCCAGCTCGCCGCTTCCCTTCTACCCGGTGCGCCAGCGCCGCGGCAACCCCAACAGCACGAAGGGCCGGCCCGACCGCCGCATCATCGCCTCGAAGATCGTCGAGCGCAATGGCCGCAAGTACGTCCGCACGCTCCATGCCACAAAGGGCTGGCGCGAGAACCGGGTGTTCTTCTGATGGCCGAGATCATGCTCATCCCGACCGACCGGGTCGCCAGCGCCTACGAGATCCTCGTCCGCGAGGGCAACATCGTGCGCTACAATGCCACAACCTCCAGAGGCGAGTTCGAAGGGGGCCAACGGTTCCAGATCTTTGGCCGCGCCAATGAACCGGACGCCATCCACCGGCTGCGCGGCTATGCCTTCACCACCTACCGCAAGATCGCTTGCACGGGCCTCGGCCCGGGTGTACAAGAGCATATCGACCAGATGGTTGCTCGTTATCGGAAGATCGCCTGATGCCCCAGAAAGCCACCCTTCTGACGGCGCTGCCGGCCCCGCAAGGCCCGCAGTTCCTGGAGCTGCAAAAGGTCACCGTCCACATCGACGGCACGCCGGACACGCAGAAAACGGTCTTCCTGAACGTCAATGACATCGCGTCCTGGCAGGCTTCCCTTACGGAAGGTCGCATTCTGATCCAGACCCCTTACGAACTTTTAACAGTGCAATCCACTGTTAAAAGTTTGAAGGAGGCTCTGAACTTCCTGCGCCAGAACCCACACCGGGCCAGCGTCATCCTGCGCGAGACGTGGGACGGCAAGGCCAGAGAGCCCAGCCTGGATGACCTCGACGAGATCATCCCTGACGAGAAGGCCACGAAGGTCTGATGATCATCGAGCCGGTGGGATATATGCCTGGAGATTTCTGCGGCCCTACGGCGCTCGCAGCGATTACCCATGCCCCGCGCGACGTTGTGATGGAGGCGTGCAGAGACGCCATCTTCATGACCGAGGCGTCCCGCCGGCCCGAGATTGTCAAGGGCATGACCTTGAAACAATTGCTGATTTCGGTCGAACTGCTGACTGACACAGACCAGACGCGCAACACCTGGTGCCACTTCGACGACGAAGTCTATCCCGGCAGAAAGCCGACGATCGTTCGCGAGTGGCTCGCGACAGGGCGCAGCAAACTGATGCAGAGCCGCAAGCTGCTGGTGTGCGGCGGCTACCGGAATAATCTGCACGTCGCCGCGGTTTATGGCGATCAGGTGGTTGACACCTACAGCAGGGGGCGTATTGTGCCGATCGAACAGCTCACGATGCGACGTTGTCTGATGGACAGCTACATCGGATTTCCACCAGACCTGAAGGTCAGCGAAGAGGCACTAGAAAAATATGGCAGATCCGACTATTCAGCTTGCCCTGATGCAAGACGGAGGGCTGCGCGTAGCTTTAGGTAGCCACGTCAAGTCCGGCTTGCTTTCCCGCAGCGTCATACCTGATGCCCGGAAAATGACCGAGCAGGAAATGCGCCGCGCGGTCACCATCATCGTCATGTCCCTGTGCACATACCAGGGCAAGCTATTTGGCGACGATCATGACATGGATGACTGCATCAAGGTCGCCCTGAGCTCGCTCGCCGAAATGCTCGCTGACCAGAAAGCTGCGATCTGGCGCAACCCGCAATTCTTCTCCTCCCGCAAGGTCGGAGGCGGCGACGGCATTGCCACGAACAAGATCCCCAACCCCGTCCGTCCTATGTGGACCTAGCAGGAGACAAGACCCATGGAAGACCCGACAAAGGGCTACGAGCCGCTTTCGCCCCGCACCCATGAAGAGTTCATCGCGGCGCTCGAAGAGCACGACCGCCAGCAGCGCCGGCAGCTGTTCTTCCGCCAGCTCGGCGCGATCAGCCCGCTGAACCGATACCAGTCGGTCAAGTTCCGGTCTCTGCAGCGTGTCAGCCTCCGGGCCATGGCAATTTGCCTCCTGGGCCACCGACAGCCGATGATGGCAGAGCCGAAGGGCTTGACAGGCAAAGAACTTGCAATGTAGCCGTGCGCGCGATAGTCTTCGCGCATGTTCGAACATGATCCAGAATTTGTAACTGAAGATGTGATCGAGAAGCTCGTCAACGCGCTTCTCGAACGTCCTGTGCTGGCTGATGCCTGCAAGGCCGCGAACATTTCGATCCTCGCTGTCCGGCGTCGCATGCGCGACGATGCAGAGGTGCGGGCCCTCCTTGAGGAGGCCGAAGCCGCCGGCAACGACATTCTTGAGGCCCGGCTTTACCAGCGGGCCATGGGCGAAGACACCGAGGTCGTCCTGTTCCAGGGCCGGCCTGTCCGCCGCATTGACGCTGACGGCAACTCCGTCGAGCTGAAAGAGCGCAAGCAGTCTGATAGGGCCTTGCTTGAAATGGTTAAAGGTCGTATGCGTGAGAAGTACGGCGACAAATCCGAGGTCACCCACAAGGGTGGCACGGGCGTCCTGATGATCCCGTCGCTCGACGGCCAGCAGGCGTTCGAGGAGATGCTCGCCAAAACCCGGCAGGAAGCGCTGAAAGAAGATGAAGACTTCGACAACGACACCGATCTGGATGCCGCAGCCGGGTAGTCAGACCCTATTTCTGGCAAGCGACGACATTTTCGAAGTTCTTCTTGAGGGCAACCGGGGCGGCGGCAAGACCGACGCCCTGATCATGTCGTTCTGCAAGCACGTCGGCATGGGCTATGGCGCGCACTGGCAGGGTATTATTTTCCGCCAGACCTACAAGCAGCTCAAGGACGTCATCAAGAAATCGAAGAAATGGATCCCGCGGATGTTCCCGGGTGCCAAGTTCAACGAGACCGACAACGTCTGGAAATTCGTCGAGGGCGAAGAACTCCGTTTTGCGCACATGCGCGTGCCGTCGGACTATGAAAACTATCACGGCCACGAGTACCCTTTCATTGGCTGGGAAGAGCTCACGACCTGGCCCAACTCTGACTGCTACACCCGCATGATGTCGTGCTGCCGATCGAGCGGCCCGCTGTCCATGCCCCGCATTATCCGGGCGACGACCAATCCCTACGGCTCGGGCTTCGTCTGGGTGAAGCAGCGCTTCAAGCTGCCGAAGATGCGCTTCAAGGTCTTCCGCGAAGAGGAAGTCGACGAGGAAACGGGCCGCACGCGCCTGTCGAAACCGCGCCTCGCTATCCAGAGCCGGCTGTCTGAGAACAAGATCTTCCTGGCATCGAACCCGGATTACATGCAGACGCTGCGCACAGCGGCCCGCAACCAGCAGGAGCTCAAGGCCTGGATCTTCGGGTCCTGGGACATCGTCGCCGGCGGTATGTTCGCCGATCTGTGGGTCGAGAAGGTCCACGTCATTCCGCCGTTTCAGATCCCGCCGAACTGGCGCATTGACCGATCGCTAGACTGGGGATCGAGCAAGCCTTTCTCGGTTGGCTGGTATGCCGAGAGTGACGGCTCGCCCGTCAAGTGCCCGGTCACCGGCGAGCTGCGCGGCACGGTGCGCGGCGATGTATTCCGCATCGCTGAATGGTACGGAACGACTGGCAAGCCCAACGAGGGCATTGGCCTGACAGGGACAGAGATGGGGGAGGGCATCCGCGAGCGCGAACTCGAAATGCCGTTCCAGGGCAACGTCCACCGGCGCGTCCGGCCCGGGCCGGCTGACCACAACATCTTCGGCGAGGGTGGCAAGACTGAAGCCGCCAAATCCGACACGATCCATAGCAAGATGGTGAAGTGTGGCATCCGCTTCGAGAAAGCCCTGAAGGGACCGGGCTCACGTAAAGCCGGCTGGCAGGTCTGCCGAGACTATTTCGGCAACGCGCTGCCGGTGCAGAACGGCGACCGCGAGGAGCCTGGGCTTTACATATTCGAGAACTGCAGGCATTTTATCAACCTGGTCCCCACGCTGACCCGGTCTGATGAGGATCCCGACGACATTGACAGCGATGTCGAGGACCACATCGCCGACGAATTGAGATACCGCCTTCGCCGTGTTAAGCGGGGCATGAGCAAAAACGGATTTTGAGAATGGCCGCTAAGACAGATCCCCGCAACGATCCCAGCACAGTCTCGTCCGCCTATGAGACCATGAGCCCGCGCTGGTTTATCGTTGAGAACCTCCTCGGTGGGACTGAAGCCATGCGCGCCGCCGGCGAAGCGCTCCTCCCGCGCCACCCGCGCGAGCGCAGCGAAGCCTATCACGAACGCCTCAGCCGCGCCGTACTCTACAACCTCTTCGAGCTCACCGTCGACTTGCTGTCAGGCAAACCGTTCACGGAAGAGATCTCGTGGGAGGAAGGCATGCCAGCGACGATCGCCGAGTACGCCGAAGACATCGACCTGCAGGGCAACAACCTGACCCGCTTCGGGTACGAAGTCTTCCGAACCGCGCTCGCCAAATCCTTGACCCACGTACTAGCCGACGCGCCTGCTGCGAGCGACGAAGTCGTAACCCTGGCTGACGAACGCGACCTTGGCATCCGCCCGTACCTTGTGCACATCGAGCCTGAAAACCTAATTTTCGCAGAGGCCAAGCGTATCAAAAGCGAGGAAGTGCTCACACACGTTCGCTTCCGCCACACGATCACGACGCGCGACGGCTTCGCTGAAGTCCACCAGGAATTTATCCGGGTGCTCGACCTAATGGTCCAACTGCCCGAACGCCAGGGCGACCCGGAGCAAATGATTGTTCGCTCCGCTTGGTGGTACAAGCCGACCACGGGCAAGGACAAAGGCAAGTGGGTCGAAGACACGACGCGCCAGGCCATCATTCAGGCTGAGCGCATCCCGCTCGCCACCTTCTACACGAACCGCACCGGCTTCATGGTGGGCAAGCCGCCGCTGATCGACCTCGCATACATGAACGTCGAGCATTGGCAGAGCTATGCCGACCAGACCAACATCCTGACCGTCACGCGCTTCCCGCTGTTGGCTTCGTCCGGCGTCAGCGAATATGACAGCGAGGCCACGGTCATCAGCCCTCGCGAGATGCTGATCGCAGAAGACCCGCAAGCGCGGTTCTATTACGTCGAGCACTCCGGCGCTGCGATCTCTGCCGGCGAGAAGAGCATCAAGGATCTCGAAGCCCGCATGGCTTCCTATGGCAGTTCGCTGCTGCAGAAGCGCCCTGATCGCGAGACTGCGTCGGCTCGCGCCGCCAGCGAAGAGAGCGTCACGTCCCCGCTTCAGCGGATGGTGACGTCGTTCTCGGCATTCCTGCGGACTGTTCTCGGCTACATGCACGACCTGGATGGCGGCGCGGCAAGCGACATCCCGAAAATCCGGGTCCGCGACGACTTCACCAACCAGGAAGTCGACGCCGTCGAACTGCAGACACTGCAGGTCGCTGTGCGCGAAGGCGTCATTAGCCGTGAGGGCTTCCTCACCGAGCTGATCCGCAAGAAAGTCCTGAGCCCCGACTTCGACGTCAAGGCTGACCTGGCCCTGCTGAAAGCAGAGCTCGAGATCAGGGCCTTGATCGCCGCGGCGGACAAGGGTATGTCTGGTGTTCAAGACCCGATCGATCCGAACGCGGTCAAGGAACCGGACAATGAAGATCCCGACGATGAAGATCCCTCGGAGGACGACCCCCCGGAAGCGTGAGGACCACGAAGGTCCAAACCGGGACGGCCCTGTTGAGGAAATCGAAGAACGGCCTGAGCTCAAGCGCAGGCTGAACCGCGAATTTGTCTTCGGTCACATGTCGCTCAACGTAGAAGTACAAGAGAAAGATTGACCATGGCTTTAGATCAGCGCCTCGCCAAATTTGACCACTTCGTCTGCCACTGCACGGCGACCCCGCCGAGCGTGAACGTCGACGACAAATGGATCGACCGCCTGCACGGCGACGTCAACAAGTGGAGAGAACGAGCTGGCTACCACGTCCTGATTGGCCGCGACGGCAAAGTGTACAAGCGCGACACGGGTCACCTGATGCGTGACTACAGCCGTCCTGGCGCGCACGTCGGTAACGTCGGCCCAGGCTGGAACACACGCAGCTTTGGCATCGTGCTCGCCGGCGGCGTCGACGAGAATAACAAGCCGGTCGACAACTTCACGCAGGCCCAGTGGAAAGCGCTCGAGGAAGAGTGCATCGCGTTTCTCCAGGCGCACCCGACGCCGGATAAGGTCCGGGCTGTCGGTCACCGTGATCTCCTTCGCGAAAACAAGGGCCCGCCGAAGGCGTGCCCATGCTTTGACTTCCCTGAGTGGTGGGCTGAGCAGCAGATCGTCGCCAAGGCGCTCGACGACCAGGAAGATGTCGATCGTCCGCCGAATGCTCTCGATCAGCCGATGGAATACACGGTGAAGGCCGGCGACAGCCTGTGGAAGATCGCGCGTCGTTTCCGCACGACCGCGAACGTCCTACGCCGGCTGAACACTGACATGGCGAACTTGATCTATCCCGGGCAGCGCATTAAGCTCCCTTGAATGGGACCTTTGAAAACCCCTCTGTGTGTCCTATCGGCGCTCGCTCTGGCGTTGGTCCTTGCCAGCGCGGGCGCCACCCCCGCCAAAGAGCCAGCAGATCAGATCCTTAAAGGCGTGTTCTGCTTCGAGATTGGCTTCTGTGCAGAAGTCGCTTCACACGACCCAATGACTGCCGATGATTGCCGGCTCCTCGAAAAGCAATTTGCCCGAGAGATGCAGGCGCTAGAGCCTCAATATGGCCGCATCCTGATCGGCTTCTCTTCCTGCTTTACCACGGCGATAAACGCGCCGAACCAGCGCAAAGCTTGACTTAAGCGATATGGTTAACGTATAGGTCGAGAACCGGGAGGCGTGAGGCTAACCGGCGCCGAGACGCGACGTCTCATAAAATATCCAGCAAGGGCGATCCTATGGAACCGTATCTCTTCAATCTTGACGCACCGATCGAGAACCTCTCGGGCGTTCCCTCCGACCTCCAGCAATTTTTCACGAAGACCAACGAAGGCTTCGTCGTGGCTGACGCATTCAAACCCGTCGCGACCCGCATGAACGGCCTGGCTACGAACCTGACCGAGACGCGCGCCGCGCGCACGAAGGCAGGTCAGGATGCCGGCAAAGAGCGTGAACGCGCCCGTCAATTCGCCGCAATCTTCGAAGGCGTCGAAGGCATCACGGAAGTCACCCCGGAAGCCATCTCGACCTATATCGCCGATCTGACGGCGAAAGCTGCCGCCGGCGGCAAGGGCTCGAAAGCAGCCGCCGAGGAAATCGAGCGCGTCCGCAAAGAGATGGCCGCGGCCCATGCCAAGGACGTCGAAAAGCTGAAAGCGGAACGTGAAGGCCTCGCCGGCCAGATCACGACGCTTGTCAAAGGTGCGCAAATCTCTGACGCGCTCGCCGCGCACAAGATCGTCGGCTCGGGTGAAGTCCTGAAGAGCTATCTCGATCAGCGCGTGAAAGTCATGACGGACGAAGCGACCGGCCAGCCTTACGCGGCAGTTGTGGACGAAAAAGGTCAGGTGCGCTACAACGGCGCCGGCAACCCGATGAAAGTCTCCGAGTATGTGGCCAGCCTGAAAGAGAGCGATGACTTCCGTCCTTTCTTCGCGGCTGAGAAAAAAGCCGGCACTGGCACGGACCCGAACGGCTCGCGCAAAGTCCCGGCTGCGCAGAAGCAAGACGGTGATGAGCGCACCCCGCTCTCGAAGATCTCTGCCGGCCTCGCCACCCTCCGCGGGAAGTAATTTCCGAAGTCCGTTAACCATGACTTGACTTGGTTAACGACTTTTGGGTATTAGTAGGGCATGCGCTACGGCGTGTGCCCTACACGCGTTTTAGCGAACGCTCAATTTCAGAACCCAAGAGGAAAATATGGCTTCGGTTACCCTTGCAGAAAGCGCCAAACTGGCACTCAACGATCTTGTCGCGGGTGTGATCGAACAGATCGTCACCGTGAACTCGATGTTCCAGGTTCTTCCCTTCGACGGCATCGACGGTAACGCTCTTGCGTACAACCGCGAAAACGCCCTCGGCGGTGTGATCTCTGCTGACGTCGGTACGGACCTGGCGACTGCCGGCGGCGGCGCTGCCAAATCGGCTGCGACCTTCACGCAGGTCACCACGACCCTGAAGAAAATCATCGGCGACGCCGAAGTTGACAACCTGATCCAAGCCACCCGTTCGGGCGACGGCAACGACCAGGAAGCAACTCAGGTCGCGTCGAAGGCCAAATCGGTCGGTCGCGAATATCAGCGTCAGCTGATCCTCGGCAACACCGCCGTCACCTCGACCGAGTTCAACGGCCTTGACGTCCTGACCGCTGTTGGCCAGACGATCACCGCTCCCGACACGACGACGGTTGTGCCGTACAGCTTCGCGCTGCTCGACCAGCTGATCTCGCTCGTCATCGACAAAGACGGCGAAGTCGACTATTTCGCGGTCAACGACCGTGAGATCCGCTCGCACATGCGCCTGCTCCGCCTGCTCGGTGGCGCGTCGATTTCCGACGTCGTGACCCTGCCGTCTGGTGACAACGTGCCCGCATACCGTGGTGTTCCGATCTTCCGGAACGACTACATTCCGACGAACCAGGACGTTGCGTCCGCAGTCGTCGGCGCCGCGAACGGCGAGAACCTCCAGTCGATCGTCTTCGCTGGTACACTCGACGACGGCTCGCGCACCCACGGCATCGCCGGCATCACTGCCGCAAACGCTTCGGGCATCCAGGTTGTCCCGGTCGGCGAAAGCGAAACGAAGGACGAGACCATCACCCGCGTTCGCTGGTATTGCGGCCTCGCCAACTTCTCCGAACTCGGCCTCGCGAAAGCGAACGCCATCTTTGGTTCGGCCACGGACGCCTAATCGGCCTCCCCTCCAGATGACGAAGGCCGGGTGGAAACACCCGGCCTTTTTCACATTCGGGGTTGACACAATCAGCAGGCTGAGGTTATGACAGAGTTCCCAGAGGAAAGAACCCAAGGAAAACCCATGTCTCAGATTGCCGTGAAGTATAAGCTGCTCGAACCGAAGAGCCGCCCCGACCCGTTTGTTGTCAGCCCGTCCATCACCTTCAAGAAAGGGATCTGTATTCTCGTCGTCGAACATGATACGGTGGACATCGTGGACAAGACGCTGCGCGCCTACGGCGCCGAGCGAGTGAAGGAAGAAGGCGATGGCAAAGGTTCGGTTCAGACAGACGGGTCGCTCGGCGTCGGGGAAACCGACGAGGGTGGCGACAATCGAGCAGAGCTCGGGTCGGAAGCGCTCGGGAGCGTCGACGGGAGCGTCGCAGATCAAGGTCTCGAAGGGAACTCGGGGAGCGAAACCCCGGGGGCTGACGGATCGAGCGCCGCGGTACCCGTTGTAGAGCCGGTCGCCAAGCTGACCAAGGCTGAAGCGAAAGCCGGCCTCGATCTGCAGCAAGCCGCGTACTTCCGCCTGTCTGGCGGCAAAGATCCTGTCGAATGGCTCGCCGCGTACAAGCGCGAAGAAGCGGCGAAGGCCGAAGCACAGAAATCCAACGAAGACGATCTGGTATAGCCGGTTTCGATCTCGTGATGGAGACAGGCCGGGGCCCACGCTCCGGCCTGTTTGTTTGCACGGACCTTGATCTCTATGGCCGGTCATCGTAATGTTGGCTCAAACCCCAAATGAGGAAGTTTGAGATGAACACCACGATCCACGCAGGAATGAAGATGAAGTCGATGTCCATGAAGGACCGTTCCGGCACCAAACCCCGCAGCCAGAAGCGCACCAAATCCAACGCCTCCGCACAGGTCGGTGCGTCCAACAAATCGAAGCGCGGCGCCTACAAGCGCTAAGCGCGCCCTGAAAGGAACTCGCCGTGGCCCTTATCGTACAGAACGCTTCGGGCACGGTCCCCGAAGCAGACGCCTACGTTACTGTCGATCAGTTCAAGGCGTACCACGACAAGCGCGGCAACGACTACTCCGCGTTCACCGACCCTCAAATTGAGCAAGCGATTGTCCGGGCAACTGACTACCTGGACGAGCGCTTCACTTTTATCGGCGAGCGCCTGAACGTCGATCAAACGACTGAGTGGCCTCGCCTGAATGCTTTCGACATCGACGACGATTATGTCAACGGCATCCCGCTTGCCGTCATGGAGGCGACCTACGAGTACGCCTTCATCAGCCTGGGCAATGTCGACCTGAACCCGACGCCGACGCGCGACGGCACAGGCCAGGTTGTTCAGTCTTTCTCCGAAAGTGTCGGTCCGATTTCCGAAAGCGTGCGGTTCGCCGCCGGCGGTCGGTTCGAGCTGCCTAAATACCCGCGCGCCGACCGCAAGCTTGTGAGCCGCGGACTTGTCGAGCGCCGGGGACGCATGATCCGTGGCTGAGTACGACAGCGCCCGCGCCCTCGCAACCCGTCTGATTGCAAAGAAAGGCCGCGTCCTCACAGTGACGAAGGTCTTTGACGACGCACTTCCTGACAGCGATCGCCCCTGGGATCCAGCAGACACCAAAGCTGCCACGCCGCCCCCGGTCAGCGTGCGCGGCGTCATCGTGCCTATCACGCGCGCCAAGATCGACGACACGCTTGTGCGCGTCAACGACAAGATCGCCTATATTTCGGCTGAGGCAGTGGATGACTTTGAGATCACTCTCAAGGACACAATCACCATCGCCGGCACGGTACACCGCATCGTCGAGATCACGGACATCTCGCCGGGCGAGCAAAAAGTCCTCTACATCTTGCAGCTGAGGGCATAACCCATGGTCGTCGTTCGCCGCTACACTTACGAGCAGGCCGCTGAAGGTATTCAGCGCACGTTCTATCAACACTTCTCAGACCCCGTCGTGGGGTGGGCATCCGTGCCAGGGCTGCTGGTGGAGCCAAATATCAAGTGGGAAAACGTCCAGCAGCGCGAAGCGCCGGCGGTAAATGCGCCGTGGATGCGCTTCCAGATCCAGCATGTCGACGGTGAACAAGACAGTTTCGGCCTGAATGGCGAGGGCTCATTCGAAGCGCGCGGCTTCGTTACCATACAGCTCTTTTATCCGCAAGATCAGAACGGCTTGATTTCAGCCCGTCAATTGGCTAAGGTGCTGGCAAGGGCCTTCCGGGGCAAGACTGGCGTGGACGAATACTGCGGCATCATTTTCCGGAATGTCAGGATCAATGAGGTTGGGCCAGAAGACCGTTGGTTTCAGATTAACGTCTTGGCGAATTTTGAATATGATGAGGAACAGTAATGGCTTGCCCGACAACTCCGCAGAAAATTGACAGCAACGGCACCGGCCTTCGGTACGCCTTCGAGCTGTGCATCGGCAACCTTCCGTCCACCGGCGACGGCTTTGCCGTTGACGCGGTCAGCATCCCTGAAGAAGAGCTCGGCAGCGAGAGCCCCGTCTGGCACCAGGCGGAACCGAACAGCTACGGCGACTTCGGTGCAAGCATCACGACCACCCCGCGCACGCCGATCACCGCTGGTCGCCAGCGCGAAAAAGGCGTTGTGACGGACCTCGACGCATCTGCCGGCTTCCAGATCGACTTCACGCTCGACAACTTCGAGCGCCTCGCCCCGACGTTCTTCTTCGCCGCCTGGCGCCGGTCGGACACGTTCGGTCGCAGCTCGCAAGAGACCATCACCGGCATCGCGTCGAACGTCATTTCGGGCACCGGCATCGACGCTGACTTCGCCGTCGGCGACATCGTCGTTCTGCAGAACCTTGAGACCGCGGCTAACAACACTGTCAACCGCATCGCGGCTGTGGGTGTTGATGCCATCACGGTCGCTGTGGCGATCGCTGACGATGCGACGCCTCCGGCAGACGCCTATGTCAAGCGCGTTGGCGTTCGCACGGATGCAGGCGACATTGACGTTGACGCCGCCGGCGCTCTCCCCGCTCTTACCTCCACTGTCCTTGACTTCACCACGCTCGGCCTGATCCCGGGTCAGTGGGTCTATCTCGGTGGTGACACCAACCCGACCGTCTTCTCCAGCGCAGCCAACAATGGCTTCGCTCGCGTTTTCTCCGTGGCCGCAAACCGCCTCGAGTTCGACAAGACGCAGAACACGATGGTGACGGAAGCGAACACCACGAAGACCGTCGAGATCTATTTCGGCGATCTGATCAAGAACGAAGCTGACCCGGCCCTCATCAAGCTGCAGTCGGTTCAGCTCGAGCGCTCGCTGGCAACCGCCGGCTACGAATACGTCCGCGGTTGCGTCGCGAACCAGTTCACGCTCAATGTTGCATCGGCTGACAAGATCACCGCAGACCTTGCCTTCGTGGGCACGGACGCTGTGGCGACCGAAGTGCGCGAGGCCGGCACCTTCCCGGTCATCAACACGGCCAACCAAGGCTTCAACACGTCTTCGGACTTCTCGCGTATCCGCCTGGCGAACAAGAACTCGCTCGCGACGCCGCTGTTCGCGTTCATCACCGACCTGTCGCTGGTGATCAACAACAACGTCACGCCGACCAAAGCGATCGGCACGCTCGGCGCATTCGACGTCTCCGTCGGCGACTTCACGGTCACCGGCAACGTCACCGCGTACTTCTCGGACGTCGCCGCGATCAACGCTGTCCGCAACAACTCGGATGTCACCTTCGACTTCGTGCTGGCCGCGGGCAACAAAGGCTGGGTGTTCGACATCCCGCTCGTCACGCTCGGCGAAGGTCGCCTCAGCGTTGAGAAGGACACGCCGATCACGCTGCCCCTGTCCCTGGACGCATCGCGCGACCCGACCCTGAACTCGACCTTGGTCGCCTGCTACTTCCCCTACCTGCCGACAGCCGCACAGGCTTGACAAGGCGTCTGATATAGGCTTCTCTGCGGGCACACACCCCAGAGGAGCCTATTGATGACCAACACCCCCACCAAGAAATTCGATCCCTACGGCACGTACCGTACTGACGAGCGCCTCGAAGTCGAAGGCATCGTCCTTGAGGAACCCAACTTCCGCATCCGCATCCGCCGCGCCGGCGGCAAGAACGTCAAGTACAAGACGGTCACCGAGCGCGTCATGCGCCCGCTTCGCCGCAGCATCGCGCTCGGCACGATCTCCGAAAGCGTCGCGCTGCAGAAGACAGCTGAGATCCTGGCTGAAGCCGTGATCATCGGCTGGGAGACCCGCAACCCGAACAGCTCGGAAGATCCCGAAGCCGCAGAGTGGCTGAAGCAGGTCTGGCACCCGGAGCTCGAAGAGTTCGTCGAGCCGAGCTACGAGAACATCGTCGCCGCGCTCGTCGCCGCACCGACCCTCACCGACTACATCTTCCAACAGTGCCGCGATGAGAGCCTCTTCCGCGAGCAAGTCGAGGAAGACGCAAAAAACTAACCGACGTCCTGCTCTACGATCTGGAGCAGGGCGGCGTCGAAGCGATGATCACCGGGGCAGCTCTCAAGCGCAGCCGCGGTGATGCAAAGCTCCTTCTCGAAAACCTGCCGGACAAGATCAAGGGCGCGCCCCAGATCTTGCCCGGTCTGGAACTCTACTACGAAGCGTTCACTGAGCTGTCTTCGTCTCGCACCTCTGGCATGGGCATCGGCGCCATCCCCTGGACGGCAATTGATCGCTGGGCTTTGAGGTACGAGGTGGAGGGTGACGACTTCGAGAGACTTGCAATGTACATTCGAATGATGGACGCTAAGTTCATCGAATTTGCATCCAAACAGCAGTCAAAGAAATGACGACCTTCAGCAGCCTTGCCCGTTCCATGGAAGAACTCAGCCGTGAGATCGAACGGGAGACGGGGCGCATCGCGCGCCTCGTCGCTACCAAGGCGCTGGAGGAAGTCGTCCGGCGCACGCCGGCGGACGAAGGCACGGCCCGCTCCAACTATTTTGTCAGCCTGGATGCACCGATCGAGCGCACGCGGCCCGCTTTCGCACCGGGCAAGAAGCTCGGCCTGACTGAAACAGGAAACGCGAACGCCGCGATCGCCGCCGGCGCCCGCCGGATCCGTGACTTCAACCCTCGGAAAAACCGATCTATAGTGATCTCGAATTCGCTGCCGTACATCGGTCTGCTCGACGAAGGAAGTTCCAGCCAAGCGCCGGCGGGCTTCTCTGAGGCAGCAGCGATGATCGCGGCAGGCGAAGTGGACAAGTTCAGACTGAGGTAGTCGTGGCAACACGCAACGTCATCATTAACGTCACCACCCGTGGTGGCGAACAGTCTGAGCGGACCATCCGCCGGGTCGGACTTGCCGCGTCTGCCACACAGAAGGCCGTCAACGGCTTTCGCAGTGCTCTGGTAGCCTTGGCTGCGGTGAGTGCCGCAAAGGGCCTCACGGAGTTCCTGGACGTCGCGACCCGCGCAGAAAACCGCCTCTCGTTGCTGACTGGCTCGCAAAAGTTGACCGACCAGCTCTTCAACCAGCTGGCCTCGACCGCGACGCGAACGCGCTCCAGTCTCGAGAGTACGGTCGACCTCTACTCGCGCCTGCAGCGCTCAACGGCTGAACTTGGCCTCAGCCAACAGCAGTTGATCGATCTGACCGCGGGCATCAACCAGGCTTTCCAGATCTACGGCGCGACCGCTGCGGAAGCTGAGGCCGCGACCGTACAGTTTAGCCAGGGTCTGGCGTCCGGCGCGCTGCGCGGCGACGAATTGCGATCGGTCCTCGAACAGGCGCCGCGCCTCGCGCAGGCTCTCGCCGACGGTCTCACCGAGATTGAGGCTTTTGGCCCCGGCGTGCGAACGACGATCGGTGACCTCCGCGCGCTCGGCGCGGAAGGCGTGCTGACAGCTGACCTCGTCACCAAGGCTCTGGGCACTCAAACCCAAGTGCTGGAGGAAGAGTTCGGAAGCACTCTGCCGACCCTCGTGCAGGCGTTCCAAGAGCTGCAGAACCAGTTCTTGATTGCCTTCCGCGAGCTCGGCAATGACACCGGCCTTGTGCAGGATCTCGCCGCGGCGATCTTCGACTTGGCCGCGAACATCGGCAACCTTGTCCGTTTCGTGGCCGGCGCGGTCACCATCCTGATTGAGTTCGGTACGACGATCAACAACCTCGTCTCAGCATTTGTCGGCCCGGCTATCGCCGAATTCACGAACTGGACACTCGCCATCGGCGGCACGGGCATCGCCCTTACGCTGCTACTCGGCCCGATCGGCGCGCTCGGCGTCGCAGCCTTTGTCGCTGCTGGCGCCATTCAGAACCTGCGCAACAGTAAGACCGAACTCACGGGCACCGCTGAGACGTTGATCCAATCGATCGATATCGAGCGCGAAAACACGCTTCAGCTCACAAAGCAGCTGGACGAAAACCGTGTCGTGTCTATCCAAACTGCCCGCCTCAAACTCGCCGAGGCCGAAGCGCGCGTCGAAAACATCCAGCGTCTGGAAGAAGAGCGCAAGGTCAAACGCGAAGCACTGCGCGAAGAGCTGCAGCAGATCCTGCTGCGCGCCGCGGCGCTCGAAGAGAACAAGAACAACGTGCCGATCATCGGCGCGATCTTCAACCTGGATGAAAACATTGGTCTGATCCAGCTCGAAGGCCAAGCGAAGAATGCGTTCGCCGCATTCCAGGAGCTCGAGCGTCAAGGCGAAGAGTTCAATGACACCGTCATTCAGAACAGCAACAACATCGATCGCCTAAATAAACTGCTGGCCTCCGGCGATCTGATCGATGCGTCGGTGAACCGCGCAGAGCTGGCAAAAGAAAACAAGAAGCTCCAGACTGAGCTCGAAAAGGCGGAGGAAGCGACGCGCCGGTTTAACCTGGAGCTCGCCCGCATTCCAACTGGCGCCGGCACCGGCGCTGATGCCCTGCAGGAAATTGCGCAGCTCGAAGACAAGCTGCTCAGCCTGCAAGACCGCCGGCTGATCAGCGAGCAGGACTTCGCAACTGCCAGCGCCGCGCTGGCTTCGGCGACGGTCGCCGCGCGCACGCAGGCTGTGGATGACATCATTGCGTCCATCAATGAGGAGAACAAAGCCCTGAAGCTCTCGGAGGAGCGCCAGGAAACGATCCAGCAGCTGGCGAAGGCCAATCTGGAGATCGACAAGGTCTCTCTGGAGCAACTGGCTCAGCTCGACGCTGCGAACAAAGCGCAGCTCGATCTCAACGAAAGCACGCGTCTGCAGGAAGAAGCGGTCAAGCGTCTCGGCACTGTGCTCGAAGAAGCGAACGGTGGCCGCGGCGAACTGATCCAGACGCAGACTGATCTCGTCGCGCTGTTCCAGGCCGGTGCGCTCTCGGCGAAAGAATTCACGCGCGCCATCAATGAGAACCAGATCGCACTGTCCGAACTGAACCTGGCCGCGGGCGAAGGCGGCTTCAAGGATGCGTTCATCGTTGGCCTGAACGAACTACGTGGCGAGTTCACGAACGTCATCTCTGGCCTGACGTCGGAGTTCACCGGCTTCTTCTCGACGATCAGCCAAGGCTTCGCCGACAGCATTGCCGGCGCTATCGTCAATGGCGACGACCTCAACGAGAGCCTGAAGGCTGTCGCCCGTGAAGGTCTGCAGCAGCTTATCTCTGGCCTGATCCAGCTCGGCGTGCAGTATGTCGCGAACGCCATCCTTTCGCGCACGCTCGGCGCCGCGGCTCTGGCGACTAACTTCGCTCAGGCCTCTGCCCTGGCATCCGCCTACGCGCCTGCCGCCGCGCTGGCCTCGCTGGCCTCATTCGGCGCCAACGCCGCGCCGGCGAGCGCTGGCCTGATCTCCACAACGACCCTGTCGTCCGTGCTGGCCAAGATCCCCGGCTTCGCTGAAGGCGGCTTGTTCGAGGGTGACGGCGGGCCGCGCGACGATGCCAACTTTGCGCGCATCTCCGACGGCGAGTTCATCGTTAACGCCGCGGCCACGGCCCAGAACCGGGCCCTGCTCGAGGCCATCAACAGTGGCCGCACAAACCAGAGCACGGTTGACAACTCCCAGCGGCAGGTGAATATCAACTTGCCAGGCGTCACGGATGCTGATAGCTTCCAGCGATCGGAGCGGCAACTGAACCGCCGGCTCGAGAGAACTATGCGCCGATAGGCGTATACGGCGCTATACGAGGGTAAAAAGAGTATATGAGCTTCGTCGAAGTACGTCTGCGAGAAGATGTCGAGCGCGGCGCCGAAGGGGGCCCCGGCTTCCGCACGACCGTTATTCCGCTGGCATCAGGCCATGAACAGCGCAATATCGACTGGGAATTCGAGCGGGGGCAATGGGATCTGGCCTACGGCGTCACGAACAAGGTGACCTATTCTGAAGTCCTTGCGTTCTTTCGGGCGCGCCGCGGTCGCGCCATTGGTTTCCGCTTTAAGGACTTCGCTGATTACGAGATCTTCAACACGAGCCAGTTTGCCGAAGGCGACGGCGTCGCGACAAAGTTCCAGTTGTACAAGTGGTATGGCGGCTTTGGCACTGGCTACCGCCGGCCTATCCAGAAGCCTGTAACCGGCACCGTTGATGTCTATGTAAACGGCGTTCTCGACGCGACAGCCTCGGTCAACTACACCAATGGCGTGGTGACTTTTGTGTCGCCGCCGGCGGACGGCGCCGTCATCAGCGCGGATGGCGAGTTTGACGTTCCTGTGCGCTTCGACATCGACATCCTGCGCGCCAATGTCATTTGGGAGGACGCCGCGTCGTTCCCGAGCATCCCCGTGGTCGAGATCCGGCAACCGTTCGGGAGCCTCGTCTAATGCCTCGCACAGTCCCATCAGCGCTGCAAACGCACATTGAGGGCGAGGTCACCAGCTTGACCAGCCTGTGGCGCATCACGCGCCGCGATGGCGCCATTGTGCGCCTGACAGGCCACGACGCCGACATCGTCGTCCCAGGGGATGGCACCTATGTCTCGGACAAGGGCTTCTCCCGCACAGCGATCGAAGTCCAAGAGGGCCTGCGTGTCGACGTCATCGACATCGACGGCTTTGTCAGTGACGACGGCGTCGACGCTGAAGGGATCCGCCGCGGCATGTACAATAACGCCAAGATCGAGATCATGGCGATCAATTGGCGCTCGCCGTCAGACGGCGTTGTCGTGCTGCGCGCCGGGCGCATGGGGGACGTCATCCTCGGCCAAAGTGGACGCTTCCGCGCGGAGCTGCGTTCTCTGTCCGACGTCCTTGATCAACGGTCAGGTGAAGTCTATTCGCCGACATGCCGGGCTGACGTAGGCGACCGCCGGTGCAAAATCCCGATCGAGCCCAATGTCCTTGGCCGAAACCAGGCTGTGGCAGTCGGCCAGTTTTACCGCGTCCCGGTCGCGCCGGGCACGACTTCCGAGATCTATGGCAACCTTATCTATGAGGTGACGGAAAGTGGGACGACCGACGCAGTCCAACCGACCTATGACACGACCATCGGTGATTTTACCGTCGACGGGACGGCAACGCTCAAAGCGACAACGGCCTGGACCCGCCACGGCGCTGTCGCTGCGGCAACTGATGGCGCCAACTTCACGGTGACGCTGACCGAACCGCGCGCGGTCGACGGTTGGTTCAATGCTGGCGTGATCACTTTCGAAAGCGGGCCGAACATCGGCCTATCGCGCGAGATAAAATCCTGGACCCAGACGGGAGGGGTCGTCTCCCTCCACTTGCCATTCCCTGATCCTCCTGGCATAGGTAACGTCTTCCGCGTTCACGCCGGCTGTGACAAGCTGCCCGGCACATGCGCCCTCAAATTCGTTATGCCCGGAACCCAGGATTTCTCCAATGGAAACAAGCTCAACTACAGAGGCGAAGACCTCCTGCCAGGTCGAGACGCAGTCTTCAGCTATCCGGACGCGCAGTGATGTCGTTGATCTGGCGCGCACTTTCCTTGATGTTCGCTTCCGGCACCAAGGTCGCAATCCGACTTCCGGAATTGACTGTTGTGGTCTTGTCATCCTGGTCGGCAATCAGCTCGGCCTGATCTTCTATGACACCACGAACTACGACCGACGCACGTCGGGCGAGAAGTTCGTCAATTATTTCAGGGAAGCCAAGCTCATTGAGATCCCGCTGAGCGAAATCCAGCCGGGTGACGTCATTGTTACGACCGACGAGAACTTCCCTTGCCATTGCGGCATCGCTACTATGAAACGCGGTCAGCTCCACATGATCCACGCCTATCTGGCGAGGAAGAAAGTCGTGGAGGAACCGCTAGTGCATTGGATGCCGAGGGTCATTGCGGCTTTCCGCTTTCCGGGAATTGAGGATTAGTCATGGGGTTTCTCGCTCCTACCATTAAGACGAAGGTCAGCGTCGGCGAAACCAGCGAGTTCGCCGCGACGAGCTCCGAGTATGGCAAGGACATCCCCCGGGTTTTCGGCACCGATCGCCTTGACGGCAACCTCATCTGGTGGAGCGATATCCGCCTGATCAAGTCGACGTCGACGCAGACGTCAGGTGGTAAAGGCGGCGCGAAGCAAAAGACCACGACGACCACGTTCGAATATTTCGTTGACCTGGACATTGCCTTCGCGCAAGGGCCGGCGATCGACGTGCTGCGGATCTGGTTTGATGGCAAACTTGGATATGACCGCCAAACTGGATCAACGGTCAGCGATCTCACTTTCCGCTTCTACCCCGGTGACGAAACGCAGCTGCCCGACCCGCTCGTTGAAGCTGCGACCGGCGAAAACCTTGCTTCGGCTAACCGAGGCATTTGCCACATCGTCTTCGAGAACTTGAACCTGGCTGACTTCGGCAACCGCATTCCGTCGATCACGGCAGAGATCGCTTTCTCGGGTGACGGAGACGCAACCAACAACTCGACATTCCTCGGCGAAGAATTCCCGAACACTCTGTTTGATACGGGTGCTGACTATATGACCAAGGGCATCAATGCCCAGGGTGGAGCTATCAACGATCAGCAAAGCAAGCTGATAATTCACTCGACGGGAACTGATAGCAGCGAGGAAGGCAACCTCGTCCTTGACCTTGAGACTTTGACGCTGGCAGGCGTGCCGGCGCAGGACACGAGCGATGTGTTTGGGGGTAACGGTTTCGCGCGAGGTGTTCACGAGCCGACAAATGACATCTTGAATACGGCTTTGCCTAACGTAGGCGGAAGCCGAAATGACGTTTGGCTCCGGGATGATGTAACCGGCACTACGATCTTCTTCGCCGACGTGCGTCGCCTACGGCAAGGAGATGTATTCGACTACAACGGCACCCCCTATCATTTCGGTATTAATACATCGAGTGGGGATTTGTCCGATGTTTCATACAGCGTCGTCGATTTGACATCGAATACGGTAAAAGCAACATTCAATAAAATCGCTGGCTTTGCCATGCTCCGTATGCGGAAAGGCCGTGCGGCTGCGCAGGTTGGTGTTGGCGCGGCAGGCGAAGCTTTTGGCGTGTTCGTGAACGAAACCCAGATGCGGATCGTCCAATTTGTCATTGCTCCAAATGGCAATGTAAACGTAGCTGTTATCGCAATTCTGTCTCCCAACGATGTCGTTCCTGGAGCCACGACCTGGAACTTTAACCCCGCCTATGGCGTGGACCGTTCTAACGGCAATCTCTATTTCCATCAGACGATCGACGGCACTCCATATGTCTGGGCCTTCAGCACAAATCTCAGCGCGTCAGTTTCAGGCCCTTCGAACTGGATCCTGTGGGCTACTCAAGTCCCCATGGTCAAGACGGGTGCTACAGGTTCGCAAAAGCCTGATAACACTCTATTCGGCACTGAAGCGGCAGGGACGATTGGTCAATTGTCTCTGTACGGAGGTTATTGGGTGTGGGTCGATGACATCGACAGCACTGTATATGCAATAAGCCTGGCAACGGGCAGTTTGGTTCCGGGCTACGAAGGCAGCACCGAATACCCGGGCATTGGCCAGGGGTGGGCTCCTTCTGTTCAGCAGACATATTTCCACTGGCACGACCAGACATCTACGCTCGTCGGCGTGGTCGACAATCCTGTATCGACCCTCGACGAAGGCATCTATGTCACCAGGTTCACTTTCAACCTGGCCGTCGAGATGAACCCTCGCGAAACAATTCGACAGCTCTGCCTGGATGCTGGCTTGGAAGAGGCCGACATCGACGTTACAGCGCTGCCAGTTTTCTACGACGGCGTTCGCTCCTTCAAGCGATCGGAGCGCAGCAAGACGAACGAGAGCATCTCGAACATCATCGACCTGATTGCGTTCAACGTCTCTGAGATCGATGGCAAAATCAAATTTGTCGAGAAAGGTCAGGCGGCATCTGAGACGATCCCCGAAGACGACCTTGTCCGCAACGGCTCGACAGAAGGCGAAGTTTTCGTCAAGGCGTCTACGCGTGAGCGCGATCTGCCACGCGTGTTTGAAGTCAACTACAACGACAGCGACAACGCCTATCAGTCAAACGTCCAGCGCGATCAGCGACCGGGAAATCCTGTTTCTTCGGTCAGCTCTGACAGCGTCGACAGCTTTGATTATTCGGGGTCGGGCAAAGCAAACGCCTTCCAGGCTGCAGCAACTCGCGAGCTTTATTCTGCATGGGCAGAGGTCGACAAGCTCACATTCCGACTGCCTCCCCGGTATCTTGGCGTAACAGCGACCGACACGATCGTTCTCGAAACCAGCGAAGTCATCTATACGGGCCGCGCACGCATCGCGGACATCGGCGCTGACTTCACTGTAGACGTCGAGCAAGTTGTTGAGATCGATGGTCAGTATACGGTCGTTGGTGTCGGCAGTGGCGGATCTTCATTCCAACGCGAGATCCCCAATACGGGCCCCACGACTTCGTATCTCATGAACCTGCCACTTCTCAACGACGTGGACGACGCCGGCCAATCGGTCAGCATTCTGTACTGGGCAGCAGCCGGCCAAGAGGTATGGCCCGGCGCACAGCTGTACGAGAAAACAGGTACGAGCGTCATCACTCAGCTGGCAACCGAGACAGCTGATGTCGCAGCGGGCATCACGCTGACGGCTTTGCCTGATGCAACGCGAACGACCCGCTTTGAAGACGACGACGTATCTTTCACAGTCTCCATCCTGTTCGGCGACGACCAGTTTGAGAGTACGACCGTAGAGAACGTGCTCGCCGGCGCCAACGCGCTTGCTGTCATCAAAGCCAATGGCGAGACTGAAGTCCTGCAATTCACGACAGCGACTTTCATCAATCCGCAGACCGTCGTCCTTTCCGGTTTGCTGCGAGGTCGCCGCGGCACAGAGCCTTACACGACTGGCCATGAAGTTGGCGAGCAGGTCGTCCTTTTGTCGACACTCACGGCTTCTATCATTTCGAACCCAGCGACCGACGTTGGCACGCCGCAAATCTACATCGCCCCGACGATCGGACAGCTGTTCGAGAGCGCTCTCGAGATCTCCTTCACCCCTCGCGGCGAAGACCTCAAGCCTTATTCCCCCGTGCACGTTGCGCTGACAAATCCGGGCACACCGGACGGCGTGGACATTTCCTGGGTGCGCCGCACGCGCATCGGCGGCGAGCTCACGGACCTGGTAGACGTCCCTCTCTCCGAGACCTCCGAGGCCTATGAAGTCGATATTCTCGATGGGCCAGGAGGCACGGTCCTGCGCACGTTGACCTCCTCAGTCCAGAGTGTTAACTACTCGGCAGCTCAAATTACGACTGATTTCGGAAGCTTGCCGGCTACGCTGGATGTGGTAGTGTACCAGCTTAGCGCCGCCGTCGGGCGCGGCAAACCCGCAATTGCCTCCTTGGAGACCTGATTATGGCCTTTACAGACATCCTCAACATCACTGAGGTCGAGGCTTCCCAAAGCCAAAAAGAGGTCACTATCAACGAGGCCCTAAACGCCTTGGCCGTCGCCAGCAACGGGTCGGTAGTGGTCTTGGTCGGTGCAGTATCCTCGCTGCAGATCCCTTTCGCCGGGCCGGATTATGTATTTGACCGAAACGTCGTCTTTGACTTGACGCCTGACGCTTCGCCGCCTGCCGGCGCTTTTACAGTTGAGCTGCCAGCCACCAAAAGACTTTTCGTAGTCAGGAACTTGACTGCTCAAAGCGCGACGATAGAGGTCGACCCAACGTCCAACGGCGCGGATGGTACGACCGTAACCATCCCTGCCGGCGAACGGCGTGTCTTGTATTCGACCGGCGTGAACGTTGTCGAGCTAGCAAACCCTTCAGCAAGCGGGACTACTTTTCTCGGCCTGACGGACACGCCTAGCTCGTATACGGGAGAGGCGCTAAAGGCTGTTCGGGTGAACGCAGGTGAAACGGCTCTGGAGTTCTATACACCTGCAGGCGCTTCAAAGACGCTGACAGTTGCGGTGTCCGATGAGACAACGGACATCACCACTGGTACGGCCAAGATCACATTCCGGGCGCCCCAAGCCATGACAATCAGCGCCGTGCGTGCTTCGCTTTCGACAGCGGCGTCCACGGGTACTGTGACAGTCGACATCAACGAGGCTGGTGTTTCAATCCTCAGCACACTCTTGACGATTGACGCGACAGAAAAGACCAGCACGACAGCTGCCACGCCTGCCGTGATCTCTGATGCGAGCATTGCGGACGACGCTGAAATCACGATCGATATTGACGTAGCCGGCACGGGAGCCAAGGGCCTGAAAGTGACCCTTATCTACACATGAGCTTTTTGCTGAACCCTTTTCGATTTGGCGGCGGTGGCGGCGGAGGGGGAACGGACCCTAACTTTGCTGATGTCATTGGTCTATGGGGCTGGGAAGCAACAAGCCCTAACCATCTTCTGGATGAGAGTTCTTTCGGGCATAACCTCACAGCGAACGGATCATTCGCCAGAACGACAGCGAACTTTCAGTTTGGCGTGGCAAGTGCCGGTAGAACAGGTGCAGGGACAGCTTCCCGCGCCACGCTTGCGCACGACGCAGACTTCATCTTCTCGGGCGCCTTCACTATTGAGGCTTGGCACTTTATCCCCTCTGGCACAACCACGATAGGCCAATCTGGTATCTCGAAATTTGTCGACAGCGCGGGAAACCGTTCTTGGGCTTTGGTGTTTGGCTGGAACTCTTCAGGAGGCCAAGGATACGGAGCGCGTCTAAGCACAGACGGCACAGCCCTGGCATGGAACTTCCAACAAGCAGCGACCACTTACTCTCAAGGGGTTTGGCGCCACATCTGTTTGGAACGCAATTCGTCAGATCTCTGCCGGCTTTATGTCGACGGCGTTGTTGTAGCATCCCAGACAGTGTCAGGAGCTCTTTTCAATAACAGCTCCGTCGCACTCGAAGTCGGAGGGTTGGGCAACGGGCAAGGATCTCCTGCGGGATACCGCTTGGATGAAGTCCGGATAACGAGAAACGTGGCTCGCTACGACGGGGCTTTCACGCCACCAACCGCTGCCTTCCCGCGCTCGTAGACTTGCCCTACCTGACCGCCTCTGGTAATCCTGGGGTATGGACAACTCGACTGACAACCGCAACTGGAAGTTCCGGCGCCGCTACCTCATAGTGGTGACAGGCTTCACCATGGCCTTGATGGGCTATTCTGTGATCTTCAGGCCCGAGTTCACCGTGTCCGAGACTGTCGTCAGCATGGGCTTCGTTGGCCTGATCGGCTACGTCGGCTCCTACGTCTTCGGCGCGGTCTGGGACCACAACAACATCCGGGCCAACGCGCCCGCTCAAAGGACACCGAGCAATGCCGGCAATTCTCCCGTGGCTGATGTCAGCCGCGACATGGATCAAGCGTAATCCCTTCGCCTTCATTCAGGGCGTAGTCGTCGTCGCGCTCGTCGCCGGCGCCGTGTTCCTGTATTTCGACTACCGCGATGCCAAGGCCGACCGCGCCGAGCTCAAGGCAGAGACAGCGCAGCTGAAAGAACAGATCGAAGCTGAGAAGGCCTTGACCAAGGCTGCGACAGATCGTATCAACGAGTTCGCGCTCAGCCAGGAGCAGCAACTCGAGCGCCTCCAGAATATCGAGGCCTACAACGCACAAACCCGCGCGCAGGTGCGCGCCGCGCTCAAAGGTCTGTCTGCCGGCGAGGTGAAGGAAGTTATCCAGGAGAACCCCGATGAAGCCGCTGCTGCCATTCTTACTGATCGCTTTAATGGCCTCCTCGGCCTGTTCGACTACGAGGACGTCCCCGCCCGCCGACCTGCCGAGCGTTGACAAGACGCCGCCGATCGCGCTGCCGTCTGAACCGGAATTGAAGCCCGTCCAATTCGGAGTGATCGGCGACGGCTGCACGCCCGAAAACTACGTGGGCGCCAACTGCAAAATCACGATGTCGCCAGAGGCCTTCGAAGACCTCACGAACAACATCGGGGAGTTGCTTCGCTGGTTCAATGAAGCTACATTTCAACTTCGTTATTACCGCGAAGAAGAGACCCTGATCAATGAGTGATCCCGTGACCAAAGATGAGCTGACGGAGGCCGTCGCCGCCGGTATCCAGCAGGCATTCATCAGGCTCGGCATCAACCATGCTGACCCGATAGAGGTCCAGGCAGACATGGCTTTTCTGCGCAAGCTGCGCCTTGGCAGCGGCAAGATGACATGGTCCATGGTCTTCGGCATGGTGTCAGCAGTGTTCACCGCCTTGGGCGCCTTCATCATCATCGGCTTCCAGCAATTCACCAAGGGTTGACCAATCGGCGCCGCGTGGGTAGTGTCACGCGAAACCTATTGGAGTGCTGAATGCCAACACCCGCCCTCACGCTCGCCGAAATTACAGCCGCCACTCAGGCGCTTCGCGAGACCGGATCCCAGAGAAAAGCCGCCGCCGCCCTTGGTATCTCGCGCCGCACGTTGCGCGACCGCCTGGAGAAAGCAGCGATCAGCAAACCCCTGTACGCTGGCCGCGTCGAGGTCTTCAAGCGTGAGAAATTCCCCGTCCCCAAGAAGGGCGTCGCCCGGTACATCCTGACATCCGCCCAGAACAATACGCCGGTGCACGTCGGCTTCATGGACAATCTGGAGGCCTACGCAGCCGCGGTCGGCGCGCAGATCCACATCTCCACCTACACCTACAACCACAACGCCTTCGGTGAGCTCTCGACAAAAGAGGGCACGAAGAAAGAGCAG
>ERZ1066133.252-NODE-252-length-28777-cov-9.180350_pt1 | contig 28777 bp, 26 predicted proteins | sample MGYA00382780_ERZ1066133 | MGnify/ENA primary metagenome ERZ1066133 (study PRJEB33369, sample SAMEA5778363) | biofilm metagenome | biome: Industrial cooling water; feature: Water cooling tower basin; material: Biofilm | place: United Arab Emirates | collected... | reverse complement strand
GCCAGAGCCAACGCACAGGAGCAAGCGTCCATGTCGTCGCCCGATCTCGAACGCCGCAAGCTCGCTCTGATCGCCGAGATCCATGAGGCGTTTCGTGGAGTCTCGCGCGAGGGTGGGATTTCTTGGAGCCAGACGATGCTTCACGATCACGGCGTGCGGCCGTACACGCCGCGCGAGTATCGCGAGGGTGGCGAGAAGGATCGGGAGAAATCGTGGGAGGTGCTGGTCGACCCGGAAAAGTGGAAGCCGCACCCGAGCTGGGGCGGATTCAACTTCATCGATGCAATCGGTTTTCGATACTACGTGGCGCCGGCGATGATTCGGATGCTGATGTTTGAACGGGAAGATGTTCTGTGGCCACGACTACTTGAAGATGACAGACTCGGCCTTTTCTCAGCACTTAACAACCAGCAATCTCGGTGTATCGCGGGTTACCTCGAATGGATGCGTGATTCAAAACTCGAATCCGGCGGCGTTTCCGATGTGACTCCTTACGAAACAGCCTTGGCTTATTGGCGGTTGCGGCTGAAGATTGCCGCGAAGCCCGATGAGGATGCCTGTACCTAGTCAAGGCTTTGGCGACTGCTTTGCGCGATACGAAGCGCAGTTATACTTCCGTCATGTCCGCAAGCGATCTCGCACGCCGCAAGCAGAGTCTCATCGCCGAGATCCAGATTGCGTTCTTTCCCGTTCATCGAGGCGGCGGTGTCTCTTGGTCGGAGGCCGATGTTATCGACGGCTACGGCACCGCTGAAGCCCGCAGGGCGGCACGGGCCGCGGACAAGGACAAGCACTGGTCCGAACTGCTGGACAATAAGCAATGGATGCCCGATCGGCAGGATCGCTTCGCTTTCCTCGATCCCATCGGTGCCGCGTACTACCTGCCCGCCACGATGATCTTTGAGTTGCGGGCGGAAAAGGACTGCTGGTTGGTTGAACATCTGACCCTGGGGCCTTCATCGCGGACGTGGGCGAGGTTGAACGCGTCTCAATGCGGCTGCGTGGCACAGTTCCTGCGCCTTCGGATCGACCACAAGACCGCAGAAGGAGACGACACCTCGGCGCGGACGTATCAAGCTGCGCTGGACCGCGGATGGCATCGTTTCGAGGATCAGCAGGCAGATGCTTAGACACGAAGGCTCACGGAGGGGGGTGGGAGCGTTACTCGTGAAAACATGGAGCCAAGTTCTGCAACTCCTCTGGCGTCGGTGGCAATATCTTGGCAAGCACAGGGGGTTTGGGCAGGAGCAACCACATGTCCGACGCACGCCGTTTCTCGTGGTCTGAACTTCCCACCGACACGCCGATGGCAAACATCGAGCGCCAACGCATCGTCGGGGAGCAGATGATGCTCTCGCGGGTGCGGCTGGCGAAGGGGTTCTTTGTGCCGTCGCACCAGCACGCCAACGAGCAGTTCGCGGTGGTGCTGTCGGGAAAGATGAAGTTCGGCGTCGGAACGGAGCGGACGCCGGGGCACCGGGAATTGGTGCTGGTGGGGGGCGAGGTGTTGTGGCTGCCGTCGAACGTGCCGCACTCGGCGGAGGCGCTGGAGGAGACGATCATTCTCGACCTCTTCAGCCCACCCAGCGAAAAGACCGGCGTCGATCGCGCGTGAGCGCGGTCATCCCACGCGTTCCAGAATCTCCAGCACCCCTTCGATTTCTTCGAGGGGCGACACATACTGCGCGTGCGGCTTCAGCCTCTCGTCCGCGTTCTTGGGCACCGCGAAGTACGCGACGCGCTCGGCGATCGCCAGGTCCGACAGCGAATCACCCACGCCCGCCAGCCGCTCTTTCGTGAATCCCGTCCGCTCGATCAGCCGCGCAATCCCGGTCGCCTTGCTCACGTGCGCCAGGTCGAGGTTGATCCACCGCACCGTGTGGCTCACGCGGATCGGCCAGCCCTCGCGCCGGCAGCGGTCTTCCAGCACCGGGATCAGCGACATCAGGTACGCCGTGTCATCGTGATAGATCGACGCGCTCGCGGCTTTGCCCGGCTGCATCACCACGCCGGTCGGGAACAGGTCCTTCTCCATCCACGCGACCAGCCCGCGCACCGCGCCGGTGTGCGCCGGCGTGATCGCCGGATCGATCAGGAACGCGCCGTCGCGGGGGTCGTAGAGCCACACGCCGTTCTCGGCGACGCAGGGCACCAGCGTGTTGGCGGTGAGGCGGCAGAGGCACTCGACAAACGGGAAAGGGCGGCCGCTGGCGAGGGCGACGATCGGTCGATCCCGCTTCTCGCACGCGGCCTTGTTGTGGGTGGCGATCTTCGCGAGGGCCGCGGCGTCGAGTGGATGATGGCTCTCGGGCCCGAGGCAGCCGTCGATGTCGCAGATGATGGCGTCGAAGCGTCCGTGCTTTGTCACAACCTATTGAATGCACGTCGCACGCTAGCGGTTATAAATCAGCCGTCTTGCCACCAAAAGGCCCCCGGCAAGCAGACAGGCGATTCCGAAGCTTGTCAGCGACGGGCCGAGCAGGCTCGAACGCTTTGGTGGCGTTGGAGCGATCCGCGGCTCAATCTGGGGTTGCAATTGTTGCTGGCCCTCTCCGCGCCGAAGGCCCTTCTCCTGGAACCCGGCGGTTGAAACTTGAAACGCACCATTGGGCAGCCGCGGGACGACAGCGGCTTCGATAAGCACATCGTCGCGCACGCGAGGAATCTCAGGTCCTTCTCCTTTCGGAGGCATCATCGCGGGCTCGAAGGTCACGCGTCGGCGAAAGCCGATGATCGCATCGCAACCCGTCACCGGACGAAAATCGGAGTACTCGTGCTGAAACAGAAGAGGTCCGGATCCTTCATGGAATGTGACCTTGCCCAGGACGAGGCGTCCCGAACGAGCGTCAGTCCGGAGATGCAGCGTGATTCCTGTCGATCCGATCGAAATCTCAAACCCATCCGAACCAACGTCTCGTACCTTCGCTGTCTGCTGCGGAAGGCCGACCGCGGCGAGCCACTTGCCCGCGAAGAGCGGTGCGGCATCGAGGAACGTCGATCGATCCACCGCCATGTCGAGCGCCGCGGTGTGTCGTTCGACCGTCTTGACCGATCCTTGCGCCATAAACAACAACAGTTCGCCGCTTCCGGTAAAGACCATTCGCTCCCGGAACGGATCGGTCGCCACGGCGGGAGCATCCGTCGGCTGACGGTTCCGACACTTGCGAACGTCCATGGCGTCAGGCCATCGGACCGACATGAAGACGTCCGCTCTGAGCATCGTCACGGTCTGCTCGTCTGCGGAGACGACCGGCCGATCCATGTCCCAGATCAGCGACGCTGACTCGATGCGCTCAAACTGGCTTGCCCATGTGCCAACTGGAGCCGGAACCGGTCCCGCCAGAGCGAGCGGTGCAGTGACGAAAGCCCACAGACTCCGCCAGCATATCTGACTGATGGGTCGATTCACTGCCAGCCTCCGCACGGATACAGCGCCGAGAACAGCCAGAGATCGTACACGACTTGATTCACCTCGATCGCGTTCACTGGGGTACATCGGCCGCTCAGACACGATCCACCGCGATAGACGGTGTAGGTATACGGGCCAAGCGGGTCCTTCATGGTCTGGCACACTTCGTACGCTGTACCCGGGCCGCACATGTCATTCTGATCCCGAACGAACCAGTACGTGTCGCTCGCGCAAGGTACGCCGGAAGTGCAATCCGGACCGAATTACTTCGGCTTTTCGCCGAGATATGCGTTCTTGTTGCATGGATTCATTTCGCCGCCACCGCTCTGGCCGCCCAGAAAGACCAGGAGGCTGCCGAAGATGCCGAAAATCAACGCGTCACGTACATCTGTTCGCATGATCCACCTCCTCGTCGGATTTGACATCCGAGTCTCCGTGATGTATACCCCCCCCCTAGGCAACGTGTCAAGCAAGATTTTGGTGCGTCTGCTATTGTGGAGAACGTGTGAACAACGCTGTTGCATCACGATCGAACAACCACGGAGTGACTCTCATCGAGTGTCTGTGCGTACTCGTGATCATCGGCATCCTGCTTGCACTTGCGATTCCATCGCTTCGACAAGCACGGGTCGAGGCCCGTCGGTTGCTGTGCATCTCCAACGCCGCTCAAGTCAATAAGCTTGTATTGCTCTACACCGGGGAGAATAAGGGGAGCTTTCTCTCGCGATTCCCCGACGACGCGGCGTACGTGGACACGCCGATCGGATTCTCTCGGTTCGAGGGTCAGACGCGTCGTTGGTTTCGGTCCGAGCCGTGGCTGAGTTTCTCCGGTCTCGCGGCCGACGCGCCGGCGCTGCGATGTCCGGCGTCGCCATACAGCGTTGCGAAGCAAATGGCCCTCGATCGGCCGCGTGATTTTCGTCTGACCGCGGCCACGATTATCGATCCGGGGTATCTCAACCCCGCCTTGCGCCCGGCGGACTGGATTCAGTCGAGCGGAGCGCGCGTTCAACGTATCGATAACGTCACGTTCCCAAGCGCGAAGACTCTCACATTTGAGGAGAATGTGTGGCATGCGTTTGCTGGCGTCATCGAAGCCGGCACCGACTTGCAGCATCTTGAGTGGTGGGGCACTCCCAGTGCGATCACCTCTGCGTTTGCTGACGGAAGCGCCGAGTTGTTGTCACGATCAAGAATTGGCGTGTTCGTGATGCGAGCGCCACGATGGGAGTCTTCTCCCTTTCAGACGACCGCGTCTGGTGTGCGAGGCAGGGATCGGTAGTTCGTCACTAGACTCTGGAGGTGCTGCTCGTCTACCTCCTCGCCATCTTCCTCTCCGCCGCGCTGCTCTTCCTCGTGCAGCCCATGGCGGCCAAGCTGGTGCTGCCCATTCTCGGCGGCTCGCCCAGCGTCTGGAACACCACCATGGTGTTCTTCCAGGCGCTGCTGCTCCTGGGCTACTTCTACTCCCACCTGGTCACCAAGAAGCTGCCGCGACTGGCCCAGGGTGTGGTCCATGCCGGCGTCATCGCCGCCGGTGCGCTCATGCTCCCCATCGCGCTGCCGAAGGTCGTTGGTACCCCCGGCGCCGGTGATTCGCCGACGCTGTGGCTGCTGATGCTGCTGCCGCTCGTCGCCGGCGTGCCGTTCTTTGTGCTCACCACCACCGGCCCGCTGCTGCAATCGTGGTTCGCGTCGTCCGACCACGCCCGCGCCAAGGACCCGTACTTCCTCTACGCCGCGAGCAACATCGGCTCCTTCGTCGGCCTGCTCTCCTTCCCGTTCTTTCTCGAACCCCGCTTCGACCTCGCCGAGCAGTCCGCGTGGTTCAGCCGCGGCTACTACGCCTTCGCCGCACTCGCCGCGCTCTGCTTCCTCTTCGCGTGGAAGGGCGGGGCCCGCACGGCCACGAACGCGACGCCCGCGACCGCTCCGCCCGCCGCACCCATCACCTGGCCGACGCGGCTGCTGTGGATCGCCCTCGCCGCGGTGCCTTCGAGCCTGTCGCTGAGCGTTGCCCACGCCATCACGACCGACATCGCGCCCGTGCCCCTGCTCTGGGTGCTGCCGCTGTCGATCTATCTGCTCACGTTCGTCGTCGCGTTCTCCAGCCGCATCCGCGTGCGGCCGGAGTTCGCCGGCGTGCTCCTGCTGCCCGTCGCGCTCAGCCTCCTCGAGGTGCGCTTCGCGGGCACTGCGCTGCCGAACGAACTGGTCTTCGCGGTGCATTTGCTGCTGCTTGCTGTTGGCGCGCTGATGTGCCACACGCGGCTCGCGGCGTCGCGCCCCGCCGCCGCCGGGCTGACCGAGTTCTACCTCTGGCTCGCCGTCGGAGGCGTCGTCGGAGGCCTGTTCAATGCGATGCTGGCTCCCAAGCTGTTCAATGCGGCACTGGAGTACCCCATCGTCGTCGCGGCGGCCTGCTGCCTCGTCCCGTCCCGTCACGCCGCCACCGATCGCCGATCGCTCCTCTACTCCGTGCTCGCCGCGCTGGCGATCCCCACCCTCGCGGTCGTCGCGGTGCAGTGGCTCGAAGCCCGTGGCGCGATCGGCCCCGCCGCGGTGCCCGTCTCGAAGTTCCTCGCGCTCATCGCCGCGTGCGTGCTGGTCGCGATCCCGCCGCGCGGCCGCTTCATCCGCTTCGGCCTCGCCGTCATGGTCGCGTTCGTCTACTCCATGCTCAGCGCCCGGCAGCAGGGCGGCGCGCTCCTCTACGTCGAACGCACGTTCTTCGGCATCCACGAGGTCTACCAGAACGCCGACCGCACCCGCCTGGTCCATGGCAACACGACCCACGGCGTGCAGGCCCACAGCGACGAGCTCCGCCGCACGCCGCTCAGCTACTACCACCCCGACGGCCCGCTCGGCGACGCCATGCGCCACGCGCAGATCGCCGGCCGCCCCGCCGATGTCGCCGTCGTCGGTCTGGGCGTCGGCACCACCGCCGCCTACGCACGCCCCGGCGACCGCTTCACCTTCTACGAAATCGACCCCGCGGTCGTCACCATCGCCCGCGACCCCAACCTCTTCACCTATCTCGCCGACTCCCGCGGCACGATCGATGTCGTGCTCGGCGACGGCCGCGCCAGTCTCGCCCGCGAGTCGCGCCGCTTCGACCTGCTCGCTCTCGACGCCTTCAGCTCCGACGCCGTGCCCCTGCACCTGCTCACCCGCGAAGCGATCGTCATCTACCGCGAACGCCTCAAGCCGGGCGGGGCGATCGCGTTCCACATCTCCAGCCGCTACCTGGAGCTGGCCCCGATCATCAGCGCCACCGTGGCCGCGACCAACAGCGCCATCGACCCCGACCCGATGATCGTCGTCTCCCGCGACGATTCGCTGACCCGCGAGGAAAGCGCACGCACGGGCCGCTATCCATCCACCTGGCTGCTCGCGCTCCGCCGCTCCGACGCCGCGGCGTTGATCGCCGCCTCCGGCGAGTCGCCCAACCCCACCCGCCATTGGCGTGCGGTCCCCGTCCCGCCCATGAAACCATGGACCGACGCCTACTCCAGCATCTGGAGCGCGCTGATGCCCGCGATCGCGACGGAGGCCGCCGACGCCGCCCAAGCGCCGCCCGCGCCCAAGTAGCCGCCTCTATCCTTCCCCATGCCCGTTCTCGACTACCAGACCGCCGGCGAATCGCACGGCCCGGCCCTTGTCATCACCGTCACCGGCCTGCCCGCCGGGCTCGATATCGACGTCGAGTTCATCAACAGCGAACTCGCGCGCCGCCAGGGCGGCTACGGCCGGGGCGGTCGCCAACGCATCGAGCAGGACACCGTCGAGTTTCTCACCGGCGTCCGCCGCGGCCGCACCATCGCGGCGCCGCTGACGATGGTGATCAAGAACAACGACTCCCGCCTCGACGACCTCCAGAAGACGCCGCCGGTGTATCGCCCGCGCCCCGGTCACGCCGACCTCGCCGGCAGCGTGAAGTGGCTGACCACCGATTGCCGCGAGACGCTGGAACGCGCCAGCGCCCGCGAGACCGCTAGCCGCGTCGCCGCCGGTGCGCTCGCCCGCTGCCTGCTCCGCGAGTTCAACATCGAAGCCTTCGGTTTCGTCCGCAGCATCCTCGACGCCCAGACCAGCGTCAGCGTCTCCGAAGCCAACTGGCAGGACCTCAAGAAGCTCCGCGACGCCAGCGAGACCTACTGCCCCGACGAAGCTGTGACCACGCGCCAGTGCGAAATCATCCGCCAGGCCAAGATCGACAAGGACACCGTCGGCGGCCTGGTCGAGGCCCACATCTTCGGCTGCCCCATCGGCCTCGGCTCGTGCATGGACTGGACGACCAAACTCGACGCCCGCCTCGCCTACGCCGTCATGGGCATCCAGGCTTTCAAGGCCGTCGAGATCGGCATGGGCAAGGACTGTGCCTTCAAGCCCGGCCATCAGGTGCACGACCCGATCCGCTACGACTCCAAACAGCGCGACAAGGCCCACCTGGGCTTCGTCCGCGACTCCAACAACGCCGGCGGCACCGAAGGCGGCATGACCAACGGCATGCCCGTCATCGTCCGCGGCACCATGAAGCCCATCGCCACCCTCCTCCGCGGCATGCCCAGCGTGGACCTCAACACCAAGGCGAGCGAGCAGAGCAGCTACGAACGCAGCGACGTCTGCGCCGTCAGCGCCGCCAGCGTCGTGCTCGAGAACGCCTGCGCCTTCGAGGTCGCCCGAGCCTTCACCGAAAAATTCAGCGGCGATTCGATCACCGAGATCCGCGCCCAGTACGACGCCTACCTCCGCTTCGCACGCATGCTGCCGCTAGAGCCGCCCGTGGCGGTGATAGCCAAGCAATAGGAACCCTCCGCGCAAGCGGAGGGTCGGCTGCGTGTCGTTTGCCACAGCCCCGACCAGTCCACCCCGCCTTCCCGCATCGGGTCTTATTGGTCACCACACTCCCCGCGCTGTTCGTTATCACGACCGAATGTCCTGGGTCGCGTACTTCCTCACGTGGCACACCTACGGCACGTGGCTCCACGGCGACGAACACGGCTCGGTGAGCAAGGTCCAGAACACCTACGGATCACCGAAGGTCGTGGCAAGCGCACGAACCGTCGAAGCAATGGCCGCCCGGATGAAGCAGCCACCTTTCACGCTCTCGCCCGAGATGCGGTCTATCGTCGAAGGTGCCATCCGCGACCACGCCGAAATCCGTCGCTGGTCGCTGATTTCGCTCAACGGCCGATCGAATCACGTCCATGTCATCGTCCGTCCGCCCGCAAAGCACGACGCCGACGCCGTCATGCAGCAGTTCAAGACCTGGGGCACACGCCGATTGATTGAGGCGAGGTTCGCCACCAGCGAAACACGAGTCTGGGTCGCCCACGCGTCCATCCACCCCTCACCGCCTCACCCACCCCACGCTCGCGCGTGGGGCTCCTGTTTCATCATCTCCCAACCAAACCCCCGCGGCACCACTTCCTCCCGCCCGTTCAGCCACCCCACCAAAAATTCATACGCCTCCACCAGCCGCGGCCCCGGACGGTTGAAGTACTGATTCCCATCCACCAGCGCCACCCGCCCGTTCCGCACCGCCCGCAGCGCGCGGAACCAATCCTCTTGCAACAGCGCCGCCGCACACGCCCGCGTCTGCTCCAGGTTCATCCCGCACGGCGCAATCACCATCGCATCCGGGTTCACCCCGATCACCGCCTCCTTCGGCACGCGGATCGACTTGCCAGCCACCCGCTCCGCCACCTGCGGCCCAAGCGCCGCCCCCGCGCTCTCCTTCGCCACCGTCGCGTTGAGCGGATGCCGCGCACCCGCCCGCTCAATCAGCTGCGGCGTCCAGTGCCCGCCAATAAACAGCGGATCTGTCCACTCCAGAAACACCACATTCGGCCCGTCGTCAAACGGATTGACATACTCGCTCGCGCTGAACACGCGCTCGCGGAGACGCACCACCGCCGCCGTCGCCTCGGCCTCCAGCCCGACCGCCGCACCCACGCGGTGTACGTCATCCAGCACATCCTCGAACGTCTGGGGGCTCGGCGACACAATCCGCGGCGTGTATTCGCTCGTCGTCATGTCCGCCACGATCCGCCGCACCGTCGCCAGATCGATCGAGCACACGCTGCACAGATCCTGCGTCAGAATCACATCCGGCCGCAGCTCGCGCAGCAGTTTCTCATCGACCTGATACAGCGACTGTCCGGACGCAAGCTGCTCCCGCACCATCGCATCGATCGCCCCGGGCTGCGGGTTCGCAGCATCGCTCAGCGCCGCCGGAATCGCCTGCGAAGTCAGCACCGGCACGCCCGCCACCGACGCCGGAAAGTCACACTCATGCGACCGCCCGACCAGCATCGACGCCCCGCCGATCAGGCAGAGCGACTCGGTCGCGGATGGGAGCAGGCTGACGACTCGCATACCAAACCTCAATGCAGCAAAGCTCAAAGCAGCAAAGCTCAAAGCACCAAACCAGAACCACGAAACAAAGCCGCGGACAACCGGTCGCCACAGCGTACGCGCCGTGCCAGAGAACCCGCGACCACCGCGCGATCAGCGAGCCGGGGCGTCCCCGCCCCGGCGCGTCCGCATCCATCCACCAACCTCAATCGCCCCCGCACTCCCCTGTTCTCCTGCTCTCCTGTACCCCTGCTCCCCTCTCCAACTCACCCCTTCCCGCTCACCCCTTTCCTACTCTTGCCCCATGCCAACCGTCAAACTCTCCACCTCCAAGGGCGACATCACCATCGAGCTCGATGCCGCCAAAGCACCCATCTCCACCGAGAACTTCCTCGCCTACGTCAACAGCGGCCACTACGCCGGCACCGTCTTCCACCGCGTCATCCCCAACTTTATGATCCAGGGCGGCGGACACACCGCCGACATGGGCAAGAAGCCCACCAACAAGCCCATCAAGAACGAGTGGAAGAACGGCCTCAAGAACCTCCGCGGCGCCGTCGCCATGGCCCGCCTCGGCGGCGACCCCGACAGCGCCACCGCTCAGTTCTTCATCAACACCGTCGACAACGCCTTCCTCGACCGCCCCCAAACCGACGGCGCCGCCTACGCCGTCTTCGGCAAGGTCACCGCCGGCATGGACGTCGTCGACGCCATCCGCCAGGTCAAGACCGGCACCAAGCAAGGCCACGGCGACGTCCCCGTCGAACCCGTCACCATCACCAAGGCCGAAGTCGTCGGCTGAAGTGATCGACCGACCTGTTTCGTGACCGACGCGCCTCCGCGCCCCGAGCAGCGGGGAGGGGTGGTCGAGGCTTTGCGAGACCGGGGGGGGGGTGATCGGCGTTCGGAAGTCGCAGCGAGCACGTGCACGCAGCCCCGCGCCTGCTTCGCCGGAACCGTGCCTTCCACCCTCCCAACGATCCCCGCGTTGAAGGTCGCCCTCCTCTACAACCCCACGTCCGGCCACGGCCGTGCGCAGGCCGCGGCTGATCGCCTCCTCCCACATCTCCGCGACCGCGGCCACGAGGTCGTCACGCTCACGATCGCCGAATCCGCGCGTCTCGACCAAGCCGCCGCCAACGCCGCCGCCCTCATCCTCGTCGGAGGCGACGGCACCGTCGCCTCCGCGCTCGCCGCCGCCGAACGTCTCGCGCTCCCCATCTACCACGTTCCCGCCGGCAACGAGAACCTCTTCGCCCGCGCCTTTGGTCACAGCGCCGATCCCGCCGCCGTCGCCACCACCCTTGAACGCGGCACCACCCGCGCCATCGATCTCGGCATCGCCGCCCACACCAGCGATCTCGCCCAGCCCACCCGCTTCGCCATCATGCTCTCGCTCGGTCCCGATGCCTCCGTCATCCATCGCCTCGGAGCCATCCGCGCCAAGTCCACCGGCCGCCTCGCCTACGCACGCCCCGTCTTCGACGAGTTCCTCGCCGCTCTCCGCGGCACCCGCCTCCCCGCGCTGCGTGTCTGGGTCGATGGCAAGAAAGTCGCCGACGACGCGGGTTGGCTCGTCGTCGCCAACCTGCCCCAGTTCGCCCTCGGCGTCGATCCCGCCGCCGCCAGCGGCGACGTCGACCCGTCCGACGGCCTGCTCAACATCGCCTTCTTCCCCACCCGCTCCGCCCTCGGCCTGCTCCCCTGGGCCGCCCGCTGCTGGCTCGGCCGTGCCGCCTCCCACCCCGCGTGCATCGGTGCCACCGGACGCGAAATTGTCGTGCAGGGCGAGGGCCCGTGGCAGTTCGACGGCGAAGTCGGTCGCGTCCTCGCCGCGTCCGACCGCCTCCGCATCGAGGCCCGCCCAGCCGCAATCCGCATCTTTGTTTGATAAAAGATCGGTATTCGATTGGTAAATGATCGCATTTTCCGGCGGCACCGATCATCTCTCCCGGCTCTTGATACCATGCCATTGCGAACTTCCACCCAGCCGCGGCGTTTCACCCCACGCCCGAGACCGGGGTTCGCCACGGGATGGACATGAGCCGATCGACCACGACCCCCAACTCCGCGATGTCGCCGCCCGCCGCCGCCCCCCAAGTCCGGCTCGAACTCACCGATGCCACCGGTCGCGTCTCCGCTCCTGTCGCCCAGCGTCTGCTCGATCAACTCTCGAAAGCCGTGCCCATCGCCTGCAAGCGTGAGGCCTACCGCACCGAAGGCCACCCCCGCGCCGGCGAGGTCCGCGTCCGCATCGTCGACGACGCCGAGATGGCCGCCCAGCACGAAGAGTTCGCCGGCATCCCCGGCACCACCGACGTCCTCACCTTCGACATGTCCGGCGAGCCCGACTCCCGCGGCATCCTCCTCCTCGATGTCGATATCACCGTCTGCCTCGACGAAGCCGCCCGCCAGGGCGCCAAGCGCCACCACGCCACCGAAGACGAGCTCCTGCTCTACGCCCTCCACGGCGTTCTCCACTGCCTCGGCCACGACGACCACGACGACGATGCCTACCGCGCCATGCACGCCGCCGAGGACGAGATCCTCGCCGCCATCGGCGCGCCGGTGCGCTTCCACGCCGCCGAGCACGGGTCCCCTGAGAACGGAGCCGGCTCATGAGCGCGCTCCTCCCCGCCGAGGCCTGGCTCTTCGTCACGCTCCTCTCGCTGCTCGCCTGCGGCGTCTTCGGCGCGATCTTCCATTCCCTCCGCGATCACTCCCGCTCCGCCCTCGAAGAGATCGTCCAGAACCGCGCCGATCCGCTCCGCGAGCGCCGCCTCCGCAGGATCATCGACGACGTCGACGGCCACGCCGCCTCCGTCGCCCTCGCACGCGTCGCGCTCAGCGTCGTCGCCGCCGTCGCCGCCGTGCTCTTCACCGTCGAGATCACCCCCAGGGACGCCGCCACCGCCACCCGCTGGAGCATCCTCATCGTCTCGGTGCTCTCGATCTCCACCCTCGTCTGGCTCATCGGCACCGTCATCCCCACCAGCGTCGCCCGCCACCTCGCCGAGCCCACCATCTACGGCCTCGCCGCCCTCGTCCGCGCCATGTACGTCGCCACCGCGCCGCTCCGCGCCGTGGTCGCGTTCATCGACTCCGTCGTCCGCAAGCTCTCCGGAAAGAGCGAGGTCAACGAGGTCGAGGAGATCCAGACCGAACTGCTCGACGTGGTCGAAGAAGCAAGGCAGGAAGGCCAGCTCGACGACACCGAGATCCAGATGATCCGCGCCGTCGCCCGCTTCCGCGACACCACCGTCCGCGGCATCATGACGCCCCGCACCGAGATGGACGTCCTCGAACTCACCAACGACCTCGGCAAAATCACCTCCATGATCCGCGAGGGCGCCCACAGCCGCATCCCCGTCTACGAGAGCACCGTCGATCGCGTCGTCGGCGTCTTCTACATCAAGGACCTGCTCCGCTGGCTCGCCGGCGCCGGCGCCACCGCCGCCGGCGGCCGCAAGATGTTCGATCTCCGCAGCGTCCTCCGCCCCGCCCTCTTCGTCCCCGAGTCCAAGACCATCCGCGAACTCCTCGACGACATGCTGCAGAAGCGCGTCCACATCGCCGTCGTCACCGACGAGTTCGGCGGCACCGCCGGCCTCGTCACCCTCGAAGACATCGTCGAGGAGTTCTTCGGCGACGTGCAGGACGAGTACGAACGCCCCGAAGACATCCCGCACGCCAAGACCGACGAGTTCCGCCGCGCCGTCGAACTCGACGGACGCGCCTACGTCTCCGACGCCAACGCCAAGCTCTCCGATCTCGGCCTCTCCATCCCCGAGAGCGCCGACTACGCGACCGTGGGGGGGTTCGTCACCGTCGCCCTCGGCCGCATCCCCAAGAAGGGCGAGACCGTCACCATCGGCGAGGCCGAACTCGGCGACTCCGGCATCAAGCCCCTCCGCGTCAGCATCCTCGCCGCCGAACCCACCCGCGTCGTCCGCCTCCGCATCGAATCACTCGACGCCGCGCCGCCGCAATCAAGCGCCCCGCTGCCCCCGCCCCCGCCCGCGCCCGCACCCGTCATCGTCCGCGACGGCAGCGCGTCCATGCTGCAAAGCTCGGCCGACTAGTCCGATTCCAAGCGCTGATCCGAACCCGATCGCGACCGCCGCGCTCCATCCGCTCAACGATCCCCACCCGCCGATGCACGGCGTTCCCAAAGGACACGCATGCCCACGCTCTGTCGCCACTCGCTGACTCGCCTCCGACTGCACCCTCGCCTCCGCACCCGGCTCGCGATCGCCTCCGCCGCGCTCATCGCCGCCTGCGCCTCCGCCGCCACCTTCCGCGTCCGCGCCGCCGACTCCATCGGACCCGACGCCGCCTCCGGCCGCCTCGTCGTCTTCCTCATCGCCGACTCCTCCATCAAGAAGGACGACGGCAGCGGCGGTCCCCTCAACCCCAAGGCCGTTCCCCTCGACGGCCCCTTCTGGGATTCCGAAGAACCCATCTTCGCCGCCGACGTCCGCGCCCTCAAACGCGGCGACGCCTTCGAGATCAACGACGCCGCCGAAGCCCTCAGCGTCAAGCCCAGCCAGCTCCAGCCCGGCGGCTACCGCGCCCAGGCCCTGCTCATCACCCGCCGCACCAACAGCAACTGGCGCCGCGATGCCGGCAATCTCTTCTCCAGCACGCCCGTTCACTTCGAAGTCCCGCCCGGTGACGCCAATCCCCAGCCCGTCGTCGACATCGTCCTCGACACCGCCACCACCGCCCAGGTCCGCGCCGACGCCGACGGCATCGAGTGGTTCTCCACCCTCTCCACCTCCCTCACAGCTCACCGCGGCCGCCCGGTCATGATGCGCGCCGGTGTGCTCTTCCCGCAGAACTACGACCCCACACGCCAGTACCCCGCCATCTACTTCATCCCCGGCTTCGGCGGCGACGACACCTTCGTCGAACGCCTCAAGTCCTCCCAGGCGCGCTCTCAGGACCCGGCCCTCAAGGAACTCGCCCAGAACGCCTTCACCATCGTCCTCAACCCCGAAAGCCCCAACGGCCACACGCTCTTCGCCGATTCAGAGAACAACGGCCCCTGCGGCCGCGCCCTCGTCGAAGAGTTCATCCCCGCGCTCGAGTCCAAGTTCCCCCTCATCCCCAAGCCCGAAGCCCGCCTGCTCCGCGGCCACTCCTCCGGTGGCTGGTCCACCCTCTGGCTCGTGCTGCACTACCCGCAGACCTTCGGTGCCGCCTGGAGCAGCGCGCCCGATCCCGTCGACTTCCGCCGCTTCCAGCTCGTCAACATCTACGACGACGCCAACTTCTACCAGACCACCGCCCCCGACGGCGCCGTCCAGCAGCGACCCAGCGTCCGCCGCACCAGCCGCGACACCGGCGAGTCCCGCGAGATCATGACCGTCCGCCGCGAATGCCGCCAGGAAGACATGCTCGGCAGCGACAACACCTCCGGCCAGCAGTACGACTCCTGGTTCGCCGTCGCCGGCCCCCGCAACGAACGCGGCAACCCCGCCGCGCTCTTCGATCCCCTCACCGGCGTCATCGACCGCACCATCGCCGAGCAGTACCGCGCCTTCGACATCGGCGCCCTCGTCCGCGCCGCGCCCGACACCTACCTCCCCATCCTCCGCGATCGCGTCCGCCTCGTCTGCGGCGACGCCGACAACTTCTACCTCAACGAGGCCGTCCGCCTCTTCGCCCACGACGTCGCCACCCTCGACGGCCAGTCCCTCGCCGCCGACACGCCCGCCCCCTTCTCCTGGAAGCCCAAGTCCGGCGGCTTCAGCTCCATCGTCCTCCTCCCCAACTACGACCACGGCACGCTCAACGCCGCCGCCGAAGTCCGCGCCTTCCCCAAAGAAATGCTCGACTACCTCCGCACCAAAGGCGTGCTGAAGTAGCCGAGCAGAAAGCCGGGGCAGTTCACCACAGAGGCACAGAGACACAGAGAGAGACAATTGGTTCAAGGCACGCCTGATCGGATGTCTTGAACACATTGCATCTCTCTGTGTCTCTGTGCCTCCGTGGTGAACGTCTTTCTCCGTCCCTCACGTCACTCGAAACCCATCCAACGGAAACGCCGGGTTCGCGATCGGCCGAAGCGCCAGCGCAAGCAGCGCCCGCTCGTCGTCATCCCCCGCGATCCGGTTCGTCCCGATCACGCGGCACGCCGTGCACCGATGCACGATCGCCCACTCCCCCCTCTCTCGTACCTCAATCGCGATCGGCTCCATCGCCGCGCGGCACGGGCTCGCCCGGTCCCCCGGCTCCTCATCGACATGACGCGACCACAGACACACCGGACAGTGGTTCCGGTGCTTGGTTCCCCACGCCTGCGCGGGGATGCTGGATCGACAGTGCACACACACGAAATCGCCCGCCTCGTTGGGCCGGGCTCGATCAAACTTGTTCGTCATTGGTTTCTGGCAGCAGGCCCGACCATCGGTCTCGAACCGTCGCCGGGCGGGAATCATCCGACGTTCCCGGCACCAAACCCGCGGCAAGCCGCCCCATGCGAGATGGAAACGACAGCCCCGAAGCCGAGACGCTTCGGAATGCGATCCGCTGTGAAAACCACACCGATCGCGCCGCAGGATTGGCTCAGAAGGTTGCTGCCATCGCAAAATGCTAGCGCCTTCGAATCCGCGGTGCCACCAGTCCGCGGCGGCTCGGAGCCGCGCGACTGGTGCGTCTGCAACGGCGACGTATCCCGCAACCCGAGTCCGCCGCGTCGCCTCCTGACACGCTCTGATCGACTACTCGAACCCCACACTCGCCACCAAGGGCAAATGATCGGAATCGATCCCGCTCCCGATCCGGGCCCGATCGCACCGCACGCCCCGTATCAGAATGTGATCGATTCCCACCGGAACCACGCCCGCGAGACCAGACGACGGCCACGTCCCCATCATGCCGCGACCCGCGGCACGCACGCTCACCGTCCCCGCGGCACGCAGATCATCCAGGTTCACGCTTGCATCCGTGCTGTTGAGATCGCCCGCGATCACGACGGCACGACGCTCGGCCCGGAGCCATTCGCACAACCATCCCGTCATCACCCGTTGCTCCCGCAAGTACGAGATGCGAATCGGCGGCGCGAAGTGCACATTCTGCAGCACGATCTCCCGATCGCCGTGCCGAACCACCGCCCGAGGCTGCGGATCCCAGATTCCGACCTCGCCCGCACTTCGCGCCCACACGTGCCCACGGATCGCCTCGTGCGGGAACAACTCCGGTCTGCCGACAAACGGTCGTCGGGAGTAGATCGCTGCGCCGAACGAATGCTCACGCATTCCCTCGACGCGGTATGGGTACACGGCCCCGAGGCGCTCGATCAGCTTCTCCGCTTTCGCTGGCGTGTACTCCTGAAAGAAAATCACATCCGGCGCCTCGATCTCGATCAGGCGAACCACCCGATCAACCGAGGCATGCCCAACCAGTAAGTTTGCCGTCAGAACCGCCAGCGGCTTCGACAGCGGCTGCGGATCAGGCCGCACAAACGTCCACGCGACTGGTGCCAGAACGACTGCGGGAATGATCGCCGTCATCGCGGACGCCGCCCAGCTTCGAAGCAGCATCAAGAAGCAAACGCCCGCACACATCCCCAGTGCCGCGTGCGACTCGAATGTTCGCGTAAAGAAGGCCACGGCATACGCGAGTCGGCGTGAGTCCTCCGAAACGCCCCATTCCCCCGGCACGAGCCGAGCGAGCATCAGCAACGCCGAGCCGAGCAAGCAGCACATGACGACCACGTTTCGGATGCGGAGGACGGCGCGCCGGCGACTCTCAAGCATCGTCCGTCTACGCACGAGAACGGCCGAAGTTCAGGCTCACGGCATCTGCCACTGCTTCACCGCCTCGATCGGCCACAGCAGCATCACCACGTTCAGAGTCAGGTTGTCCCTGATCCACGCCAGCGTCGCCAGCTCCAGCCCCACAAACAAGAGCAGCGTCGGCACGAATCCCAGCCGCCGCGCCGCCACGTACCCCGCCCAGCAGGCGATCATGTCCCCCAGCGAGTTCGTCACGCTGTCGCCGCTGTAATCCAGCGACACCGTCACCGACCGGTACCGATCGATCACAAACGGCGTGTTCTCGAAGATCTCCCACGCCGCCTCGATCGCCATCGCGATCACCAGCGCCCACGTCACGCCCGCCCACTCCCAACGCCGCGGCGTCGGCGACAGCACATCCTCCCGCCAGCCCGTCCTCCACCCCGACACCCACCGCGTCGCCCACAGGATCACAAAGTAAAAGATCAACCCGTGCGAGAAGTGCGACGGCGTGTACGGATCGAACAGATGCTGCGATGTGTGCGACGACCACGCATCCCCGATGAACCCCCGCGCCTCGCCGCACGCGCAGAACGCCACCCGCCCCATCGCACGCAGCACCACCAGCGTCGCGATCGTCACCACCAGCAGGGCCACCAGCGCCCCGACCCCCGGACGGTCCAGCCGCACCCCGCAGCACGCCCCCTCACTTTTTCCGCTCGTCTCGTCATCCGGCATCCCCCGAGTATCGGAAGTCTGACAACCGGCGGCCGAGGACTCCGCCCATCTATTTCCGCGGCACCGCCGCCAACCCGCCCCGCCCGCCCCACCCATCGCCCGCCCGCCGCGGGACACGCCCGCCCGCGCCCCCGAGCCCTTTGTTCGAAATATGAACGCGTTGTGTTTGGATAACGAAAGGTTATTGAATCCTCGAAAGTCCGAGATCACTGGCAAAGCCCGGAAACCCGGGCATGTTTGCGGAGAGGGGAACCGCGGCGTCGTGGTGTCGCCGCACCCAGAGAGATCTTCCCGACGAGCCCGCACCGGCCGCGGGAAGCCAAAGAAAGGAACCCGAGCATGCGTGGAAAGAACCTGATCGCCGGTCTGCTGGTGGCCGTCGGCGCGACCGTCGCCTCCGCCGAGACCATTTATGCCATCACCAACACTCATCTGGTGAAGTTCGACACCGCCAACCCCGGCGTCGTCTCCACCGTCGGCGCCTTCAACCTCGGCGCCAACTACACCCGCGTCTTCAACCTCGCGTACAACAAGAGCGACGGCAACTTCTACGGCATCGGCTGGCGCGACCAGATCAACCCCAACCGCGCCACCCAGACCCTCGTCCGCATCAACGCCTCCACCGGCGCCGCCACCGAGATCGCCGACTACGGCTTCTCCGACGTCACCACCTTCGAGAGCATGGAGTACAACGACAGCCTCGGCTCACTCGTCTCCGCCCGCGGCAACTTCTTCGACACCACCGAGATGGTCACCATCTCCAACACCGGCGTCGTCAACCCGCTCAAGCAAACCACCCGCGACAACGACCACCAGGTCTACGACTCCTTCCGCAACAAGACCTACAGCTGGGATCCCAACGGCGTCCTCCAGTGGGTCAACATCGACCTCGCCACCGGCAACGGCACCAACCTCGGCGGCGCTCAGAACTTCGGCGACGGCGCCTACAGCTCCTCGCAAGACGCCTTCTTCGTCTACCAGGTCGCCTTCGCCTCGCCCTACTTCTTCAAGAAGATCGTCACCGACGGCGTGAACCCCATCAGCGTCACCGACATCGGCTTCATCGGCAACACCGGCCACGGCGATATCACCGGCCTCGCCTTCATCCCCACCCCCGCCTCGCTCGCCTTGCTCGGCCTCGGCGCCCTCGCCGCCGCCCGCCGCCGCCGCTGATCCGGCCTCGACATCCAATCGCAACATCGAAAGCCCCGCCTCACCGCGGGGCTTGTTTCTTCCAGTGGCACAGGCGTCCCGCCTGTGCTCCCTCCTCGCATCACCACGCGGACACTCACCGCCCCCGCCGCAGCATCGCATACACCACCACCCGCCACGCGCTGTAGAAGTCGAACGCGGGCCGATTGTCGCTGCTGCTGATCGAGATGCCGCCCACCGCCCGCGAACGCTGCACGAGCACATCACCCGGCGGCTTGAAGGCCTCGAATCCGATATCCACCACGCTCCGCGTCGCCTCGCCCCGAAGCCGCTCCAGCAGCTTCGCCGCGTTCTCACGATCCGTCAGCCCACGCTCATCACCCAGCACATCAAGGCTGCACTTGTCCGAATCGATCCGCACACACCCGCCCCGCCGTGTGTACAGGTCGATCAAGTACGCATCCGAACTCGATCGAGACTTCGGCACACCCGTGGACATCGAGTCGTCGAGCGATCCTTGCATCCCTGCGCCGCTCGCGATCGCGTGGCTGTCGTCGAGCCCACTCAAGTCGTTCCCGATCGTTGGTGCCGGATCGACCATCGACTTGGTCTTCTCCACCCGCCCGAACACGATCATCGCCACATCGTCCATCACGATCGACGATTCCGTCGCCAGCCGCGGCCGCAGCGGCTCGATCGCGTACATCGCCCGCGGCGCCCCGATCGCCGGCAGGAGCCGCTTCGCCTCCGTCCGCGCCGACAACCGCTCGATCTGCTCCCGCGTGACCGCCGCCGCATCAATCCCAAGCTCCCGCAGCCGTCCCACCGCCTCCGCCGCCGCGTCACTCGCACACGTCTTCACCACCGCCGGCGGCACCAGCTTCTGCAGCATCGACGCCGAGTAGTCATCCACCGCCAACCCATGCGCCAACGCCAACGCCCGCTGCCGCTCGGTCAGGTCCGGCGGATACCGCAGCACCGTGAGATAACACCGATCCATGCTCATGACGTCTTCGCAGGAATCGTTGGGGAGTTCGCGCCGCCGATTGCAGGCGGCGTCCACGCCGCCCCGCACTCCGGACATTGCGCCGCGTCCTCAATCGCGTTCATGTCGTAGCCGCACGAGCGGCAACGAAAGTTCCAAAGATGCTCCGCGTCGCGTGCCACGCGTCGGAGTCTCGGGAGCGCCGAAAGCGATGCAACTAGCGGCGTCATGACGTTGATCATCCCGGAAGCGACGAATCGGTGCAGCTCCGGGTTCGGATGCCGCGACAGGATCCAACCGAGCCCGACCCCGGCCAAGATCATCACTGCGGCAAGCACCGCAAGCCAGCATGTCCACCGAAGCATGAACGCTGCACCGCCTGTTCCGCCGAGCCGGCGAGCCCACCGGTTCGACGTGATCATGATCGCGAGAAGCGCGGGCATGTACAGCACGGTTCCCCAGATGCCCGGAGAGGGGCGCGATTGAATGAGCAGGGTGGTGACGTCACGAGCGATGTCGGGGATGCCTTGGACCAGCAGGAAGCAACAGATCGACATCGCGAATGTACATGCTCCCTTGCTCCATGTAGTCGACGTTTCGACCATGCCGATGCGAGCGCCCAGGATCAGCGCCCGGCTCGCAAGCGTTCCAAAGAACCCGGCCGCGAGTCCGACAATCATCTCAAGGGCGCCCGGACGCAGGATCATGCCGTGGAGCAGGAACCCGGAGCTCCAGACCATCGCCATCACCACCACCGCCCACGCCACCACCTCCGCGGCAAACCGCAGCACCGCCCCAGCCGTGATGGACTTCAAAACTCCCACCATCACAGCGTACCCAGTTCCCACCGAAACCACGCGCCCCGTACCTCGTACCATCCTCCCCATGCCCTCCGGCTCTGCCTATTCCGGCGTCTCCGCCGTCCAGCGCTGCATCAACCCCGCCTGCGCCCGCGAGTACGGCGTGGACCGCGTCCTCGTCGCCTGCCCCGGCTGTCAATCCCTCCTCGACGTCGTCTACCACTGGCCCAAGTCCCACGGCCTCTCCTTCGACCGCTTCACCCATCGCTCCCTCACCACCGGCCCGCGCTCCGCCGCCGGCGTCACCACCGGCCCCGGCGCGACGCCCGCCGCGCTCGACTTCTCCGGCGTCTGGCGCTTCCGCGATCTGCTCCCCTTCTTCCGCGACGAGCGTGAGATCGTGACCATCGGCGAAGGCCGCACCAACCTGCAGCGCGCCGATCAGCTCGCCAAGCACATCGGTTTCGACGTCAACACCTCCGGCCCTGGCACGCTCTACCTGCAGTACGAGGGCTTCAACCCCAGCGGCTCCTTCAAGGACAACGGCATGGCCGCGGGCTTCACTCACGCGGCGATGGTCGGCGCCACCCGCGTCGCCTGCGCCAGCACCGGCAACACCAGCGCCAGCCTCGCCGTCTACGGCGCCATCACCGGCAAGCAGGTCTACGTCTTCATCGGCGACGGCAAGATCGCCTACGGCAAGCTCTCCCAAGCCCTCGACTACGGCGCGATCACGCTGCAGGTCGCCGGCGATTTCGACGCCTGCCTCGCCCGCGTGAAGCACATCGCCGAGAACATGCCTCAGGCCGGTGTGTACTTGATGAACAGCGTCAACCCCTTCCGCCTCGAAGGGCAGAAGACCATCATGTACCGCGTGCTCGAAGGCCTCGACTGGCGCATCCCCGACTGGATCGTCGTCCCCGGTGGCAACCTCGGCAATTGCTCCGCCTTCGGCAAAGCCTTCATCGAACTCTTCGAGCTCGGGCTGATCACGAAGGTCCCCCGCCTCGCCGTCATCCAGGCCAAAGGCGCCCGCACCCTCGACCGCTGCGTGAACGATTTGGGCCTTGGCTGGCTCAACAGGAACCCCACGCGCGAGCGTGGGGTCGCTGACGCGCTCAGTTCCGGCTCTCTCCTCACCGGCGACTTCCCCCGCGAGCAACTCAAAGCCGAATACCTCCGCATGGACGCCGCCAACGAGCGTGCCCACACCATCGCCACTGCCATCGAGATCAACCGCCCCGTCAACCTGCCCAAAGCCCTCCGCGCCCTCCACGCCATGAACGGCGTCGTCCGCAGCGTGGACGACCACTGCATCCTCGAACACAAAGCCCTCGTCGGCCGCACCGGTTTCGGCTGCGAACCCGCCAGCGCCGCGTCCGTCGCCGGCGCCCGCCAACTCCTCAAAGAAGGCGTCATCAAGCCGCACGAGACCGTCGTCTGCATCCTCACCGGCCACGTGCTCAAGGACCCCGACGCCACCGTCCGCTACCACATGGGCGACGAACAGGAACACAGCTTCGGCATCCCGCTCGGCCGCGTCGCCAACCGCCCGATCCGAGTCCCGGACGAACTCGGTGCGATCCTCGCCGCCATGTCCATCCCCACTTGATGCCTCGATGCCCGCTGCCTCGATGCCTTCTTCCTCGTCAAACATGCCTTCTCCCTTCCAACTCCTCGCCCTCGACCTCGACGGCACCGTTTTCGACCGCACGGGCCATGTCCCCGCCGAGAACGTCGCCGCCATCCGCCGCGCCCGTGAAGCCGGCTTCCGCGTCGTCATCTGCACCGGCCGCGGCCTCGTCGAGTGCATCGACGGCCTCGTCGCCATCGATCAGCGCGATCCCGTCGTCGTCGCCGGTGGCTCCATCATCGCCGACCCGATCTCCCGCCGCACGCTGCACCGCTTCAACATCCACCATGAACTCGTCGCCCACGCCGTGCGGATCGTCAATGCAGCCGGCCACGCCGCGCTGGTGCTCAAGGACCCGCTCGAAGCCGGCTTCGACTACCTCGTCGTCAACCCCGACGGCTGCGAACTCGACCCCGTCACCAAGTGGTGGTTCGCCAAGATGAAGGTCAACGTCCAATACGCCGCCAGCCTCGCCCACGACCCCGTGCCCCAGGCCACCGTCCGCGTCGGCGCCTGCGGCCTGGGCCACGTCCTCGATCGCGCCCGCGCCGAACTCGAATCCACCCTCGGCGACAACGCCGTCATCCACAACTTCCCCGCCGTCGTCGCCCCCGACCACGTCAAGACCCTCGGCAGCGGCCAGACGCTCAACATCCTCGAACTCTTCGACAAAGACGCGACCAAGTGGACCGCCATCCAGCACCTCGCGCGGCAGTGGGAGATCAAACCCTCCGCCATCGTCGCCATCGGCGACGAGATCAACGACGTCTCGATGATCCAGGGCGCCGGCCTCGGCATCGCCATGGGCAACGCCATCCCCGCCGTGAAGTCAATCGCGAAGCACACCACGCGGCGGAACGACGACGCGGGAGTCGCCCACGCGATCGATCAGGTCCTCTCCGGCGCGTGGGTGTGAAGAGTCTCACCACAGAGACACAGAGGCACAGAGAGAGTCAATGGGCTCAAGGCACCCGTCATCGGATGTCTTGACCACATCGCATCTCTCTGTGCCTCTGTGTCTCTGTGGTGAATGCCTTCAAATCCGATCCCAGAGCGCCGCGACGATCAGCAGCACCGCGATCACCGCGCTGAACGACGCCTTGATGACGAGCGCAATCCCCCGTGCCGCCGCCGCGCCAGCGCCGACCTTGGTCGATTCCGCCCACGTGCGTTCCTGCCGCGTCTTGTCGAGCAGCACCGCGCCGAGCCCGGCACCCGCGACGGCGCCGAGAATCGTCCCGATCGGGAACAGCAGCACCAGCGAACCCAGCACCGCCCCCGCGATCGTGCCCAGAATCGCCCCCGCCGCCGATCGCTTGGTCCCGCCCGCCGTCGCCGCGCCCGCCGCCCCCGCCGCGAACTCCAGCGCCTCGGCCAAGACGCCCATCACCACCGCCGCACCGATCGTCCACCACGAGAACATCGTCGGCTCGAACCACTGGAACCCGAGCGCCACCAGCAGCGGCAGCCACAGCCCGGGCAGCGTCAGCAGCGTCAGCACAAAGCCGACACACGCCGCCAACGCCAGCGAAATTGCCGCCGCCCAGATCACGCCTCATTCTTGGGATCACCGCCGCCGCGGTTCCGACAGCTTGCCCCGCTTGCCAATCCGCGGCACAGGCCCGCGAACTCTGCCGATTCCGGCCGCTCTGCTCCGTTTCCCCGCACCCACGCTGATCCGCCCCGGCTCCCTCGCCCGATCCCGCGGCAGCACCACCCTTCCCCGGAGCCACCCATGTCCACGCCCGCCCCGTCCAATCCCCACTCCAACGCCCAGATCATCCGCGACTCTTTCGCCCTCCTCGCGCCGCACGCGGGCAAGCTCATGGACCGCTTCTACGAGCGCCTCTTCGCCCGCGCCCCGCAGGTCCGCTCCATGTTTCCCGCCGACATGACCAAGCAGAAGGCCCACCTCGCCGCCGCCGTCGGCCTCGTCGTCAAGCACGCCGACAATCTCGCCGCTCTCGAGAAGCCGCTGCTCGACATGGGCGCCCGCCACGTCAACTACGGCGCCAAGCCAGAGCACTATCCGGTCGTCCGCGATGAGATGCTGGGTGCGATCAAGGATGTTGCCGGTCCGGTCTGGACCCCCGCGATCCACGCCGCGTGGACCGACGCCCTCAACGCCGTCGCCGCCGTCATGATCCGCGGCGCCGAGCAGGCCCAGCGCCAGGCCGCCTGAATCGCTACGCGCCGACCTGCAGGCTCTCGGCCACCGGTGTGCCGCACTCCGGGCAGCGATCGCCCCTCAGATCAAGCAGGTTGTACTCGCACTTCACACACCGCGGCTCGGCCAGTTCGAGCACAAAGATCAGCCCGCACCCGCCGCAGCGTGAACGACCCACCGCCGCGTCGGTCTTGGTCGTGCAGCGCGGGCAGGTCACCTTCACCGACCGGATCTCTTTGACGCTCGCGCTCGTCGTCACCAGCGCCCGCCGGTTCGCCGCCAGGAAGATCGTGATCGCAAGCAGGCCGCACACCGACACGATGCTCCCCGCCGCGATCAGCCGGACCACCAGCTCGTTCACATCCACATCGCCCCGGAACCCCTCGGTGATGAAGTTCAGGTACGACATCAGCGCCGCAGTCAGCAGCACCGTCCCGATCGTCCCCAGCGCGACATACCGCTGCACGCCCTCGAGCTTCAGCGTGTGCAGCACGTTCGCCAGCCCGATCGCCAGCGCGACCACCACCGCCTGCACGAACCACACCGGCGGATCGTTCAGTTCGTTCCAGATGCCGTAGAGCCCGATCAGGAGCGCCGCCGCCGACGCCAGCACCCCGAGCCACCGCCAGGGCGTCGTCCGCGTCGTCACCGCGTACAGCGACATCCCCGCCAGCACCATCGTCCAGAACACCAGCCACGATGTCGCCCACAGCTTCGACTGCACATCCCACGTTCCAAATCCCAGCCGCTCCGCCCACAGCGCCGGCAGCCCGATCACAAAGCACACCAGCGCCGCCACAACCGCCAACCGCCCCGACACCCGCGTCGCCTCGCCCTTGCACAGCCCAAGCGCGATCAGCAGCACCACCGCGCACCCCGCGTAGTGCACCGCGGTCAGGAACATCTCCAGCTCCACCCGCCATCCGAACACCAGCCCGATCCAGATGGAAGCGAGCACCAGCACGAAGCACGGCACGATCGCCGTCAGCATCGCCAGCCCCATCGGCCGCGTCTCTTCCCGATCCAGCTTCTTCGAGGCCGGCAGCGCCAGCCCGATCGCAAACGCGCTGGTGATCAGCGTCGCCGCGATCCGCCCCAGAAACTCCTTCGCGGGCAGAAAAATCGTCGCCACCCCCGCCAGCGCCGCCAACCCGACCAGCGCCAGCATCGCCCGCAGCAGCATCCGTTGCAGTGACATCGCTCCAGTCTACCCGCAATCACCCGACGCGAGCCGGCACCTCCGCGAGCCGGGATGCCCCAGCGAGCCGGGGCGTCCTCGCCCCGGCGCCATAGACGCCGTTCAGAGCTTGCACTGCCAACAACGCCAAGAACGCAGAGAGAAGCGTCTTACCACAGAGATCACCGAGACCACAGAGAAAGACACGGAACTGGGATGCGTGTGAATCGATTCGAGTGATCGCTCGCGAGACCCCAGCATCCACTCCGTGCTCTCCGTGGTGAACTGCCTTCCTCCGCGTTCTCTGCGTCCTCCGCGGTGAAATGCCTTGCCGCCTTCCCGAGCGAAGCGTCACTGTCCATCCGTCGGCTTTGGCGCCAGCACCCGCGTCGCGAACTCCACCATCGGCCGCGTCAGCGGCGCGTCCGGTCCTTCGAGATACCCGACGACGTGGCCGCCCGTGGCCTCCAGCACCAGCGTCGCCGGCACGCCCTTGCTCGCCGCCGCGTCGAAGATCTGCTTCGCGTACCGGGGCTTGATGTCCTTGTCGTCCTCTGCGTGCACCACCAACAGCGGCGTCTTCCCCAATCGCTTCGCCCAATCCAAGGGCTCCGGCCCCGTCACGCCGCCGAACACCAGCCCCAGCAGCGGCAGCATGTCGTTGCTGACTTCGCGCCAGTTTGCGAACGCCCCCGCCGAGATCACGCCCGCCACCGGCGCGCCCGCCTCGTGCGCCAGCGCGCCCGCCGCCATCGCGTACACACCCCCCATGCTGTGCCCGTAGGTCACGATGCGATCCGCATCAACATCCGGTCGGGTTCGCAGATACTGCAGTGCCGCGTACGCGTCCGCCGCCAGCCCTTCGTTGGTGAGCTTCTTCTTCTCCGAGTTGCCAAAGCCGCGGTAGTCAAACGAGAAGACCCGGAACCCGGCCTCGCTGAGCGCGTTGGCCATGTTCGACTGGTTGTTGTCGATCACGCCGTGGCAAAAGAGAATCACACTGCGGTCGTATTCACTCGGAAGCGTGCGCAGCCGAGCCTGCATCAACGAGAGTGCCGCACCAATCGATCCGAGGTCTCTCTGGTTTGGCGATGTGCCAGATCCCGCCTGCGCCGAAGCCTCCGGCGCTGAAGCCTGCTGCTCCTTCGGCATTCGGACCACCACGTGCCGGTTCCCACCGAGCGGCCGTTGCACCATCGGCGCATACATCCGCCCTTCCAGCTTCGCTCCATCCCCGCTCTCAAACGTCACGACCTCGACGCCCGGCCCATCCTCCGCCGTCGGCGGCTTGCCCACCGGCAACGCCGACATCGTGATGCAACCCGGCAGCGCCAAGGTCATCATCGCCGCCACCACCAACACCGCAACGCGTGTAAATCCCCTCATGCACGAGCGTATCGCCGCCCACCCCCGGAATCGCCCCACGCCCCTCCCCCTCCCCGAGGGAGGGGGCAGGGGGGTGGGTTCTCCTCGGATCGGTTGCATGCTGTCGTTGCCAGCCTCCGCAACCGATGGAGCCCGCACCAAGGAGCGAGCCGGGGCGTCCTCGCCCCGGCACCGTGGACGTCGTTCGGAGCCTGCACCGCGGAGAACGCAGACAACGCCGAGAGAAGCGTTTCACCACGGAGATCACCGAGAACACAGAGAAAGACAAGGAACTGCGATGCGACTGAAACGATTCGATTGGTAGCTTGCGAGACCTCACCATCCACTCCGTGCTCTCCGTGGTGAATCGCCTTTTGTCTTCCTCCGCGTCCTCTGCGTCCTCCGCGGTGAAATGCCTCCACCGACGCACCGTCGCGCCCCAGCGAGCCGGGATGCCCCAGCGAGCCGGGGCGTCCCCGCCCCGGCACCGTGGACGTCGTGCAGAGTGTGGCCGCCGCGAACGCAAAGAACGCGGATGGAGCATGCACCACAGAGATTACCGAGCGGATACCGGTTTCACGCAAGCCACCCACCGGATCGTTCAGTCGCATCTCAATTCCCTTCCTCTCTCCGTGTTCTCCGTGCTCTCCGTGGTGAAATGCTCCTCTCCGCGTCCTCCGCGGTGCACATCCCCAACCGACGCGACCACGCACCCCAGCGAGCCGGGGCGTCCCCGCCCCGGCACCGTTGCGTCCATCATGTCTGAGCCTGATTCCAAAGCCTCCAACGCCGCGGCGAGGACACCCCGGCTCGCTGTCGGACCTGCTCCTTCCCCGCCCTCATAAACGGACTCCTCACAGATTTTCCTTCCAACCAAACTTGCCCTCCGCCATCCTGAATCGCATCTTCATCCTGTCGACGGCACGTTCGGGTGTCGGCGGCGGGGCTTTTCCGGTCCGCCCGGAGGAGAGAGAGACCCGCCGCCAACCCGAGCCCGCGCCGGGGCGACTCCTTGACCGCGAGTTGTGGAGGTCCACGACTCCCGCCCCGCTCCGACGCGCCACCGCGACGCCTGGCCCACGCCTGACCCGTCGCCCTGGACCCCGCGCCGCCGCGGCCAGCGGATGGACCGCCGCAACGGGCGCGACCGTTTTCCGTGATCACACGCCGCCACGAGCGGGGCGAAAGCCCCGCTCATGGCGTTTTTGCGGGTCGCAGGAAGGTGTGAGGGCTGAGTTCGTCTTCTCTC
>ERZ1066133.251-NODE-251-length-28844-cov-9.480878_pt1 | contig 28844 bp, 28 predicted proteins | sample MGYA00382780_ERZ1066133 | MGnify/ENA primary metagenome ERZ1066133 (study PRJEB33369, sample SAMEA5778363) | biofilm metagenome | biome: Industrial cooling water; feature: Water cooling tower basin; material: Biofilm | place: United Arab Emirates | collected... | reverse complement strand
GCCAACCGCCCGAAGGGTTCATGCCAACGCCGAAGGAGCGTTGTTCAACGGCCTGTTAGCAGGCTCCAGAAGTTCTCCAGCCCGTTCGTGTGGATCTTGCCCTTCGCGTAGCACTCGGCGTGATCAATCACTTGGTGGACGTATTCGGAGCCGAGGCCCTCGTAGGAGGCTAGCGCGTCGGTGAATACGTGGGTTCCGCGCTTCACGTGGTTGCGCACCTTCGGCTGCAACGTGGAACGCTTGGTGTTGCCGACGACCATCGTGCGCACTTCGCCACGACGTTCCAGCAGGCCAAGCACGATCGCCTTGCCCACCGTGCCGCGGCCCTTCGCCTTGCGCCGTCCCGCGTGCATGTTGCGGGCGCGGCCACCGATGAAAGTCTCATCTGCCTCGACCTCTCCGCCGAGCTGGGTTTCAAACGTTCCTACCTGCATCGCAAGCCGGATGCGCTGAAGCATGAACCAAGCGGATTTTTGCGTTACACCCAAGGCCCGATGCAGTTCGTAGCTGCTGATTCCGTTCTTCGCGTTCACGAGCAACCAGACCGCGACAAGCCACTTGCCCAGAGGGAGCGGGCTGTCTTCGAAGATCGTGCCGACCTTCACAGAGAACTGCTTGCGCTCGGTGCAGTCTTTGCATTTCCAGATGCGCCGCGTAGAGATGTACTGCACGCGGACCGACCCGCATCGCGGGCAGCACACCCCGTTGGGCCACCGAAGCCCGACGACGAACTCATGAGCTTTCGCTTCGTCGGAGAAGTACCTGACCGCCTGAACCAGAGTTTTTGGAAGCCCGTCCATGCCATAAGTATACGCAATTTGGTCGGTGAGTCAAGTATATTATTGCCTTCTTTTTGATCCGTTCAGTCCCGAGGCCCGAGGTCCGGGTGCCGGGGGGGCGGCAGCGGGGGCGGGGCCTTCTAGGCCCCGGCGTCCGGAGCCCCGGCGTCCGCCGCCGTCGGCTTGGCCCACCCGAATTCCTTGTCCTTGGCCAGCACCGCCGCCGACTGATTCACACAGCGACGGCACGCCGCCAGCGGCTGATCGGCGGGCTGATCGGCGGGAATGGCATCAGGCACCCAGCCAATGTCCTCGCGATTCTCGCGGCACAGCGTGCACAGGTACCCCACCGGTGCGTTGCCCTCTTTCCGCAAGACCAGCGCCGTGTAGGAAAGCCGCAGGCAGTCGCCGCAGATGCACGCCCCGCGGTGGCCCTCCACCATCGGCCGCTCCATCGTCCACTCGCGGCGACAGAAATCGCACAGGATGTCGGACATCTGCACATCGTTCTCGTCGGTCCCGGGGCGCTGCATGGAGGAGTTTACGGGCGGAGTCGGGATTGGAATGAACGAGCACGAAGCGAGCCGGGGCGTCCTCGCCCCGTGCGGCGATGCGGAATGCCCGTCGAACGCGTACGGAACCCGCCGCGTTGGCACATGGCCCAGCACCAAGGCGAGGACGCCCCGGCTCGCCATTTCTGAGAAGAGCAAGCGATCTCGCGTTTTTTTCTCTGGTGCTGCAAGGTTGCGGCGCGAGGCGAGAAGTCTGTCTGTCGGGGAGTTGTGTACCGCCCGACCCGCTCAGGACTTTCACAGGAGACAGACAATGAACCGCATCGCCCTCGCCACCGTGGCCACTGGTATCTCCGCGCTCGCCACCGTCAACGCCCAGGCCGTCGTCTTCTTCGATGGCGTCTTCAACGACCCGGACTGGACCCTCACCACCATCACCAACGCCGGCGGCGCCGGCAGCTTCGCCAACGGCTTCCAGATGCCCGTCGGCGGCAACGGCGGCACCTACCGCATCATCCGCAACTCGCTCCAGATCAACGGGGCCAACTCGGCGGTGGTCGGCGTGCACATGAACAACCTCGCGTTCTACAACCCCGGCGCGGGCGCCATCACCCAGATCAACTACAGCGAAGACTCCAAGAACTTCCTCAACCAGGGCGGCAACGGCCAGGGCTCCGGCTGCGTCATCGTCCAGAGCGGACGCATCTACCTCCAGCGCAACCCCATCCTCGTCATGCCCTTCAGCAGCTACAGCAACTGGGCCCCCAACGCGGCCCCCGGCCTCGTCGCCGCCGACTTCCATGAGATCGACGCCTTCGGAAACATCTTCGCCGGCAACAACCCCGACTTCTCCATCGCCGGCGGCGTGATGCAGTTCGGCTTCTGGCGCGGCAACTCCAGCGGCACGCTCACCAGCGGCGTCTTCAACACCGAATGCGGCATCGACAACTGGCGCGTCGAGGTCATCCCCACCCCCTCCGGCGCCATGGTCCTCGCCGGCGCCGGCCTCGTCGCCATCCGCCGCCGCCGCCGCTGATCCCACGCGGGCTTCAGCGAGCCCCGAGCGTCAGCGAGTGGGCAGCCTGAACTCTCTCTCCTCTCCTCCAGGCACCCCCACCATTCGTTCCCCACTCGCTCACGCTCGGGGCTCGTTCCGAATCTGTCTCTTGTCTTTCTCGATTCAATCGCAAACCGCAGCCCTCACCCCTTCCCACTCCTGACGTGTCTCCAGACGGCGGCCCGGACCCAACTCCCCCGGGCCGCTGTCCTTTTTGGGTGGCTGCGCCGCGGAAACAGCAGCGCGAGCGAGAACGTACAATCCGGTGCGTCGCGAAAGGGGGTCCCTGTGCGGAGTGCCGAAGACATCGCCAGACACCTGATCGCCCTGGCGTCGGTCGACTCGGAACCGACTCCGATCACCCATTTGCAGGTGCAGAAACTGCTGTACTACGCTCGCGGCTGGTCGCTGGCGCTGCATGAAACGCCGCTCTTCGCAGGAACATTCGAAGCGTGGACGCACGGCCCAGCGGTACGCGAGTTGTACGCCCGTTTCAAAGCGTTCGGATCGACGCCGATCCCGGCGGCCGAAGGACACGTAGACGAGACTCTGTCGGCGAACGAACGCGCCCTGGTGTCGTGGGTGTGGCGTCGGTACGGGAGATTCACGGCCGCGGCGTTGCGGGAGATGACGCACCGCGAAGCGCCCTGGCGCGATGCGCGGGGTGCGTTGTCGAGCGACGCTCCGAGCAACGCCCCGATCTCCGATCAGAGTTTGCATGCGTACTTCCGTTCCCTCGCCGAACGCGAGAGGCGTTTTCAAGATGACGATGCGGTACTGGCCGCGGCTATCAAGGACGCCCGATCGGGCTGGCACAGCCCGTTCATCGGATCGACGCTCTAAGGAGGACGTCGCGTGGCGGGTGCGGGAGACAGGGACGATGGAAATCAACCATCGTCTTCGGCGTGGATCGTCCGGATCGGCTTCCACGCCGAGCAGGCCTACGCGATGCTCGACGAATCGCTGCGTGAAGAACTTCGGCCCGAGGTTGCGCGCGTGTGCGACGATCCGCGTCGCCACCTGCGGCCGCTGGTCAGCCCGGTGACGGGCGAGGAACCGCTCGAACTGACGTATCGATCGGGCGTGGACCCCGACCTTTCGTTCCGCCTCCGATTCGTCGTCTTTGAAGAGCAGACCCTGATCCTGCTCACGATCGGGCACTCGGCACTTCCCGATGAGACCGCAGAAACCGAACCGAATCCAGACGAATTTAAACCGACTTGACAGGATCAGTATTCTCACCGATCCGAAGATACTACGGTCTGGAACTGCTGGATTTGTGTGGAGCCCGGCTGTCCCGGCTCGTTTCTGAGTTGCCGGTCTCGATAGAGGAGTTGATACGCATGTCGAATCCGATCTCTCGCCGCGCCGCGGTCGCGTTGGCCTTCGCCGGTGCCGCCGTCTGCGCCGACCTCGCCCTCGCCCAGAACTACCGCACCACCCGCCCCGTTCGGGGCGTCTACCTCCGCCCCCCCGCCTCGCTCACCGGCACCACCGGCCTCGAAGGCAACCTCGCCAACATGGCCAACGCCAAGGCCACCGACCTCTTTCTCGAGACCCTCTACTGGGGCGTCACCACCGGCAAGCAGGGTGTCTTCAACGCCCGCTTCGGGTACGACTATCTCCAAGAGGCCATCGTCCGCTCCGCCCGCTACGGCGTCCGCGTCCACGCCTGGTGCGAGAGCGCCTACCTCCAGTTCGGCTCCACCGGCGCGTACAACTTCACCATCAACGGCCCCGGCCAGAGCGAGGGCAACCCCGAGTGGAAGGCCATCTCCTCCGCCACCGGCAACGGCGGCGGCGACGGCACCGCGGGCCAGGTCTTCGGCAACCTCGCCCACCCCGGACTGCAGGCCAAGCTCCGCAACTACTTCGCCGAGCTCTCCACCTACCCCGGCATCTGGGGCGTGATGACCGACTATCACCGCTACGCCCTCGACGATAACACCGGCGACGGCAACCCCGCGCCCTGGTCCTTCGACACCTACAGCCGCAACGCCTTCATGGCCATCTACGGCGCCAGCAACGACCCGCTGCTCAAGGCGATCACCACCGGCGGCTCGACTGGCACGCAGTACACCAACTTCCTCAACTGGCGCCGGGCCGGCATCACCGAGGCCGCCCGCCAGATGAAGCTCGGCATCGACGGCGAAGACCCGAGCGTGGAGTTCTCCGCCGCCATGTTCGCCAACCCCGAAACGACCAAGTGCCAGGACTGGAAGGCGTGGGCGACCAACGGCTACATCGACTGGCTTGCGCCCATGGTGTACAACTCGACGACCACCGGCATCACCAACGACCTGAACACGGTCAAGGCCAACGCCGCCGGCCGTCGCGTCATCGCCAGCCTCTACACCGACACCACCAGCGGCCATCCCACGCTGGCGAACCAGCTCACCGCCTGCAACAACGCCACCGGCACGACGGGCGTGGGCATCCAGGACTGGATCTTCTTCAGCGGCCCGACCTTCACCGTCGCCGCCAACCGCACGACGCTCGCCAACTTCGTCACCAGCACCGCCACCAAGCAGCGCGGCGACTTCAACAACGACGGCTACATCGACTCGACCGACTGGCAGTCCTTCCAGGCCGTCTACAGCGGCACGCCGGTCGCCGTGAACGCCGGAAACGCGCGGTACAACTACGACGGCAACGCAACGATCAACGAGAACGACTGGACGCTCTTCAAGGCCGAGTTCTTCCGCTGGCACTTCGGCGAGAGCCGCAAGATCGGCGTCAAAGCCCTCACCGCGCTCACGCAGTGCTGGGGCGACACCGCGGCCATCGCCGGTATCAAGCACCTCTACGACCTCAACGGCGACGGCATCGTGAACCAGCCCGATCTCGACCTCACCATGCTGCAGCGTTCCTGCCCGAGCGACCTGAACGACGACGGCTCCGTGGACGACTCCGACTTCGTCCTCTTCGCCGACGCGTACAACATCCTGCTCTGCAGCCCCGGACCGGCGCTGTGCCTCGCAGACCAGAACGTGGACGGACAGGTGGATGACACCGACTTCGTGGCGTTTGCGGATGGGTACAACACGTTGACGTGCCCGTGAGACACGAGCCTGAACGAGCCCCAGGCGTAAGCGAGTGAGTCCTTTCGTCGCGGTACGCGAGACCAGCAACCAAACACACCCGTCGCTCACGCTCCGGGCCTGTCATGCATCGATGGGATCGATCATTTGCCCTTCATCGGCGACCTTCGCCAGACTCGCAAGGTCTCCAGCAACTGCTTACGCGAAGCCTCAGGGACCTGAGCATGTCCGCACTCAGCACACTTGGTTTCCACGTTCGCCCGAGGAAGTGGGTAGCCGCACTGGACGCAGACATAGCCGTCGTGCTCGTCGATTGCCTGAACGAACTTGCGCTTCCGGAGCGATTCCCAACGATGCCGAGCGACGAGGAAAGCGATGAGGAGAATCGGAATCGCGATTGCAAACGGGAAACTGAGATAGCCCAATTGCCTCAGGATCAGCGAGACCGCAAACGCCAAGGTACCGATCAGACCGACCAGCATTTGCAGGTCAAGCTCTCGCTTGAACAGTGGCGGCGTGGCGTCGCTCATCGCCAACAGCGTATCACGCCGTCGACGCCCCGCTCACCCGGAACACATGCCCATCGGGATGCCGCAGGTGGAACTCCCGCACGCCCCAAGGCTCGTTCTTCGGCGGCATGAGCACTTCGTAGCCAAGCCGCACGCAGGTGGCGTGGATCGCATCAACGTCCGATACGAAGATGCTCATCCAGACGCCGCGGGAGTACTCCTCGTAGTCCTTCTGAGCCGAGCCGGGCGCACCCGGCATGGGCGTGCCGTGCTCGCGCCCGCCCTGCCCGTTGCGACACAGGAACACGGCGGAGTTCTGCTCGGAGGCCAGCGGCCGCGCACACACCGACGCGAAGCTCGGCGTGCCCACCTCTTTCGCACGCTTGATCTTCTCGAACTCCGGATCCGTGTCCATGCGGCCCACCTGGTCATACCACATCCACGCCCGAGTCCAGCCCCAGCTCTCGAACCACGCCACGCTGGCGGCAACATCGCGGACGTTCAGGATCGGAGCGAGATGGGAGAAGGACATGATGGGTCTCGGTTCTGTGATGATCTGTGAATCCGCTGCCTTGACGAGCCCCGAGCGTGAGCGAGTGGGTCGCGAGGGCGTGTGTCAAGGCGTCAACCAACGCGAATCACCCGCCGCTTCCGCTCCGGGCCCTTCAAGGTAGAGGCTCCCCTTGATAGTGGTCGGTGTACTCGATGGCGCGTTGCGCGGATTCTGGAGAATCGAGGTACTTCGTGCTGCCGTGGTGCGACCAGACGCGCGTCTCGGGACCGATCAATCCCGCTTCTCGCAGCCGCCGCGTGGAGTACGCCTTGAAGTCGGTGAGGACCTTTTCCGGCGCCGCGACAGCGGAAACGACCACGTGCACGTGATTCGTCCGGACGTGCAACGCTCGCACCGTCCATCCGCGATGGCGGCAGACTTCGCGAATGGTTTCAACGACGATGGCACGCGCACGCTCGTCGAGCACAATTGGCGGATGCTTCAACGCGCCTCGCTCGGCGTGTTCCCGCTCGCGGTCGGGGCTGAGCAGCGGCTCGCCCCGCACGTTGTGCTCGCGATCGACGGAGCCTTCTTCCCTCCCGTGGAGCCAGGTTCCGTACGTGTGGAACGTGATGAAGTACGCGAAGAGCGCCACGGCGGGGAGCGTACCAAACCCTGTCTTGACGAGCCCTGTCTTGACGAGCCCGGAGCGTAAGCGACGGGTGTCTTGGGTTGACTGCGATGACCATGCGTACCAAAGCGACCCGCTCGCTGACGCTCGGGGCTCGTCAAGGCACTCTGATCCATTGTCGCCTACGACCCCGCGCCAGCCAGACCCGCTCGCTCACGCTCCGGGCTCGTTGAGGCCGCACCCGCGTCCGCGCTCCCGAACCGCTGCACGTCCGGCGGCGGCAGGTGCCACACGGCCTTCTTGTGCTGGCCCTCGGCGAGGTACCACTTCACCATGCGGTCGATGCCGCCGTCGGGGCCGGCGAGCGGAATCTTCGGGCGGAAGCCCGCATCAAGCACCTTCTGGGCCTCGAACTTGGTCTGCATCGCGAACAGCTTTTTGATCCGGGCGCTCGACACCGGCAGGTTCTTGCCCGTCAGCTTGATCACGATGTCGAACGGCAGCGCGAGCAGGCACGCCAGCGAGAGCGGGATGTGGAACTTCGGCAGGCTCTTGCCCAGCGACACGTACACCTGCTCGCTGATCTGGCGGCTCTGCAGGTCGGGCTTGTCCACGAAGTGGAACACATCCCAGTTCTGACGCTGCTCCTTGGTCCACAGGAAGATCGTCGCGTCGACGATGTTCTCGACGTACGACAGGCTCTTGATGTTGCTGCCGTCGCCCACCAGCACGAACTTGCCGCTCTTGATCTGGCGGATCAAGGAGTACATGTTCGCGTAGTTGCGCGGGCCGAAGGTCACGGTGGGGCGGATCACCAGCGCGCGGCGGCCATCCCCCTTGTTCACCCACGCCTCGTACACCTTCTCGCCCGCGAGCTTGGACTTGCCGTAGAACGACACGGGCACCTTGGGCGCATCCTCATGGTGCGGCTCGGGCGCATCGCCGAAGACCGCGACCGTCGAGTAAAACCCGACTTCCTTGATGCCTTCCTTGTCCATCGCCTCGCACAAAACGCGGGCGCCGTTCTCGTTGACGTCGAAGAAGGTCTTTTCGGCGATGCCAAAGTCGTGGTGCGCAGCAGCCAGGTTCAGCACCCGATCGCAGCCGCGGATCGCCCGCTGCACAATCGCCGGGTCGCGGATGTCGCCGTGGAAGAACGCCGAGGGCTTGCCACCAACCCCGGTGGTATCCCACTCGGGCTTGATGAGGTCGAGAATGACGACCTCGTGACCCTTGGCGGTCAACTGCTCGTGGAAATACCGGCCGATGAACCCCGACCCACCGGGGATGCAGATCCGCACGACTCGAACTCCGGCCACCCATTGGGAGGGGTGGATCCCTGTTCCTCTTCCTGCCGGGCACACCGGTGTGCTCGACACCCTCCTCCGCCCCCACGCATCCCCAGCCCTGTACCCCCACGACACGAGCAGGAACCGAATCTCCCTGTCGAATCGCGGAGCCGACTATAGCATCGGCGCGGTGAAACCCCGGCGCTCATCGAACGTTCCGCGTGGGGCGTTGGTTCGAGCCGGAATGGCCCTTTGCGTCGACTTCTCGGGCGTGAAGATTCCGTTGCCGGTGCCGATTCGCACCAATCCGGCGCCCGCGGCGCGATGCATGCGCCCCGGTCATCCGCGCTCCGCCAACACGCAATCACCCCCGAGGACTTCTCCCGCATCGCCGCGATCTTGCTCCGCTCGACCCGGCGGCTGTTGCAGTTCGCGACACGCAGTCCATGATGTGCATGAAGGCGCTACGGAGCCGCCGTCGGATCTCGCGTCACGGTGTCATCGCTTGATCCGCGACGAAACGCTCGCCGCACGACGCGGCAGATTGGACTGCTCATGACCACTCGAATCCTCCTCTCCGCCATGGCTCTGTCACTGCTCGCGATCTCGTGCGAACGCCGCTCGGACAAGCCGGTGTCCACCACGGATTCGCGCCCGATCGAATCGGCCCCGGTCGCCCCCGCCGCCGACAACACCGCCAAGAACAAGGTCGATCGCACCGAGCCAACCAAGACGCCGCTCGATCAATCCAACAGCAAGAGCGACATCGACATCACCGCCAGAATCCGCCGCGCGATCATGGAGGACAAGGCCATGTCGATGAACGCCCAGAACTGCAAGATCATCACCGAGAACGGCGTGACCACGCTCCGCGGCCCGGTCGAAAGCCAGGCCGAGAAGGACGCGATCGGTGCCAAGGCCGCCGCCGTCGCCGGCGTGACGCGCGTCGACAACCAGCTTGAAGTCAAAGCGAAGTGAGCGTCACGCCCCCGGCACCGCCGCGGGCCGATCCGCACGCCACGTCCGCCACGAATCCCCGATCCCACACAGGAGTCCCCATGGCAACCTCAGTCCTCTGCATCGCAACATCGGAATCGATGGCAAACACCATCGTCGAACGCCTCAAGCAAGCCAGCTTCCGCGAGAACGACATCTCGGCGCTCTTCCCCGATAAACGCAGCTCCCGCGATTTCGCTCACGAGAAGCACACCAAGGCGCCCGAGGGTGCCACCACCGGCGCGACCGCGGGCGGGCTGGTCGGCGGCGCACTCGGCCTCCTGGCAGGCATCGGCCTGTTGGCGATCCCGGGCGTCGGTCCGTTCATCGCCGCAGGGCCGATCATGGCCACGCTGAGCGGTGCAGCCCTGGGCGCCGCCACCGGCGGCGTCGCCGGCGCGCTCATCGGCATGGGCATGCCCGAGATCGAAGCCAAGCGCTACGAGGGCAAGATCAGCGAGGGCAATATCCTCATCTCGGTCCACGCCGAGACCTCGGAAGAAATCAAGTCCGCCAAGGACATCTTCGAAAAGGCCGGCGCGAGCGACATCACCAGCACCGCCGAGAAATCAGTCCCCAAGCCCGCTTCGCAGGATGCGCCCGAGGTCGTCACCCGCAACACGACGCGCGGCAGCGTCAACCTCTGATTCACAATGAAACACGAGGCGCGGGGTCGGACGATCCGTCCGGCCCCTGTTTCATTCCCACTGCATCGATCGACGCTAGTGCAGCACGCGGAAGACTTCGGCCTGATCGGTCAGGCCCGCGGCGACCTTCTCCGTCGCGTCGTCCTTCATCGTCCGGAACCCGTCGCGCCGGGCCGCGTCGAACAGCGCACCCGCGTCGGCGTTCTTGAGCGTCAGGGCCCGCAGCTCGTCGTTCATCTTCATGATCTCGTACACACCCACGCGGCCCTTGTACCCGCTGCCGATGCAGGTCTCGCACGGATGGCCGTCGTGCGTGCCGGTGCCGTTGCAGGTCGAGCACGTGCGCCGCAGCAGACGCTGAGCCATGGCCGCAAGCAGTGTTGACGTCACCAGATACGGCTCGACGCCGATGTCGATCAGTCGCGTGATCGCGCTGGGCGCGTCGTTGGTGTGCAAGGTCGCCAGCACCAGGTGGCCCGTGAGCGAAGCCTGAATCGCGAGCTGCGCCGTCTCCGGGTCGCGGATCTCGCCGACGAGAATCACGTCGGGGTCCTGACGCAGCAGGCTCCGAAGTCCCGCGGCGAACGTCACCCCGCGCTTCACGTTCACCTGCATCTGGCTGATGCCGTCGAGGTGATACTCGACCGGGTCTTCGATCGTCATCACGTTGCGGCTGGTGCGGTCGATGCGCCCGAGGGCCGCGTACAGCGTCGTCGTCTTGCCGCTGCCCGTCGGACCGGTGACGAGAATGATCCCGGTCGGACGCTCGACCAGGTCGAGCAGCTCCGCCTGCATGTGCTTGGTCATGCCGACCGCGTCGAGACTCAACTGGGTCTGGCTCTGGTCGAGCAACCGCAGCACGAGACGCTCGCCGTAGATCGTGGGAATGCAGGAGAAACGAATATCAATCTTGCGGCTGCCGATGCGGACGCTCGTCTGGCCGTCCTGCGGGCTGTGGCGGTTCGCGATGTCCAGCTCGGTCATCACCTTCAGGCGCGACGAGATCGCCGGCGCAAGGCTCAGCGGCGGGCTGAACGCATCGACCAGCATGCCGTCCACGCGGAAACGGATGACCAGCTTGTTCTCCATCGGATGGATGTGCACATCGCTGGCGCGGCGGCGCAGCGCCTCGAACAGGATCATGTTCACGAGGCGGATGACGGGCGTCTGCCGCGCGAGCTGCAGCAGATCCGTCGCGCTGCCAACACTGCCGGCGACGCTGGCGATCGTGCGTTCATCGAGCGGCAGCTCGTCGATGATCTCGGTCACGAGGTCCTGCCGACGCTCGTAGCCGCGGTTGATGAGGTTGCCGACCGCGCCGCGCGGAACCAGCACGATCTTCAGCGGCATGTGGAGCAGGTCCTCCAGCATGTTGAAGACCGCGGGCTGGAACGGCTGCGCCGTCGCAACGGTCATCGTGAAGCCGTCGCACTCAAGTCCGGCGACATGATGGCGCCGCGCCGCATCGGGCGGCACCAGCTCGTAGAACTTCGACGCCGTCTCGGTGAGCCGCGGCTCCGCCGAAAAAGCCAGCCCCGTGCGCCGCGCGAGCAGCTCGAGCGCGACGTGCTCGTCCATCGCCAGCGTCGAGAGCAGCGTGTCCCACGGCTCTTCGTCCGAACCTTCGGTCTGCTGAAACGCCTTGAGCTGCTCGCCGGTCACACGCAGAGCGCCGAAAGCCTCCGCCACCTTCGACCACTCGCGCACAACGATCGCGCCGTTGGCTTCAGAGGACGGCTTGCCATTCGCCGACGAGGGCGCATCGCCGGGGCGCAGTTTGGCGAGGAGGTTGGTGGGGCGGGCGGGCATGGGGGAGGACTGAGGGGTTAGGACTTAGGACTTAGGGACCGAAACAAATCGTCGTTGATGGGCTTCTTACTCTAAGACCTAAGCCCTCAGACCTAAGTCCTTTCCGACACCTACTCCTTCTTCGGCGTCGTTCCCGGCAGCTTGATCGGCAGCGGCGGCGGCAGCGGATCGTCCGAATGAATCGGCTCGTGACCCGGGGCCTTCTTCTCCTGCGACGGCGCGTGCAGCGTCGGACGATCGGCCTGGCCCTTCTCCAGCGGCACAAAGAAGTCGACCAGCACCGGCTTGATCGGCGGCAGATCGCGATCAAGCTCGACAACCTGCTGCGGGCCGCTGGTGAGCAAACGCATGTCTTCGAAGCCAGGATCGTTGATGATGCGGGGCGTGATGAAGATGTAGAGAACCGTCTTGCGTTCGGTCTTATTGGTGTCGCGGAACAGATAGCCGACCAGCGGGATATCGCCCAGCAACGGAACCTTGCGAACGTTGTCGGTGCGGGTGTTCAGCGTGATGCCGCCGATCACGACGGTCATGTCGCTCGGCACCGTCACGGCCTTGTTGCTGATGCCCGCCTTGTTCCGCGGCGGGGGGATGCCGCCGGAGCCGCTGCCCTCGAAGGCGGAGAGATTCGCCGCGATCTCGAGCGTCACCAGGTTCCCGCTGATGCGGGGCGTGATCTCCAGATCGGTGCCGGCATCCTCGTAACCCGCAAAGCTCGTCGTCGTGGTCGACGTGCCCTGATTCGCCTGCGTGGTCGGCTGCTGATCAACCCGCTCGATCTTGGCCTTCTCGTTGTCGTTCACCATGATCGACGGCTTGGAGAGGATCTTGGTGTCGGTGGTCGAGGCGAGTGCGTTCAGCACGACCGGAACGTACTGGCTCTTGATGACCGCGGAGGTGAGACCGCTGAGCCCGGTGGCGACATTCTTCGCCTGATTGAACCCCGCCCCCGTCCCGAAGGAGGACAGACCGAAACTCGTGTTGAGGATGCCGCCGGTGCCGTTGGCGTTGATGAGCTGGGTCTCGAACGCGAGCCGGTAGTCGTCGCCGGCGGTCACCGCGACGAGCTGGGCCTCGATGTGCACCTGCGGACGCCGCAGATCGATCCGCTCGATGAGCTGCGCGAACTCGCGCTGCTGCCGGGCCGGGGCCTTGACCAGCACCTGGTTGTTCGACTTGTCGGCCAGCACGAAGACGTTCGGACCCCCGCTGAATCCGATGCCGCCCTCGTTGGTTCCGGCGCCCGCGCCCGCGCCGCCGCCGAAGTCCGGCCCGAGATTGACATTTACGGGCTGCTGCTGCTGAGGCGTCTGCGGCTGCGTGTTGTTGCGGTTGAAGCGGCTGTTCGCGTTGGTCGAGTTGCTGCCCGAACCGGGAAGCAGGCTCGACTCCGCGGCGGGCGTGCGGTTGGTCAGCAGGCCGTTGATGATCTCGGCGACCTTCTCCGCGGAGGCGTACTTGAGCTTGTACTCCTTGACCACGACGATGTCGTCGTCGAGGTTGATGCCCTTGATCAGATCGGCCAGCAGCTCCTGCTGCTCCGGCGTCGCGTAATAGATGATCAGCCCGCGATCCTCGTCCACAACCATGACGGGTCCGCCCGCGGACGACGTCGTGCGTTGGTTGAGGCGCTGGCTCGGATCCGAGAACTCGCCGCCGAAGAAACCCTGCTGGAAACGGTTGCCGCCGCGACCGCTCGTCGAGGCGATCGTGGTGACTTCGCCCAGGCCGCGCTGCCGCGCGAGATCGGCGATCTGCTTGGCGGCGAGCCCGACCTCGTACTTCGTGCTGGTCAGACTGCTGGGAACGTCGATGGCCTCGAGCACCTCGCGGACCTTGTTGATCTCGACGTCCACGCCGCGGAACACCAGAGCGTTGCCCTGCGGGTCGATGGTCAGACGGTCGGAGAGGTTGTCCAGTGTCGTGGAGCGCCCGCCCGGCGTCATGTTCGGTATCGCCGCGGCGGGATCGCCACCGGCGTTGAAGTTCATCCCACCCTGGTTGCGCGCCTGACCGACCTGCCCGATGAGCTGCAGCGCCCGCTCGCGGGCGACCGACGCCGCGACGAAGCGAAGATCAAAGCGGTGGAACTTCGCCTTGTTGAACTCGTCGAGCAGCAGCTTCACCATCGACTCCACCGCGTCGAGCTTGCGGGCCGAGCCCGTCATCACGATCACGCCGAGCTCATCGATGTACGCGGCCTGCCCGAGCGCGCCCGAGCCCGTCGTCACGCCCCCGCCGCCCGGGTTCATGATCGGCCCGCCGCCACCCCCGCCACCGCCCCCGCCGCCGAACTGGGCCTCGATGGCCGACTTGAGCGCACTGGGGCGCACGTTGGGCGTGGGAATGACACGCGTGGTCGCGTGGTCGCCGCCGATGCCGACGCCGACTTCGTTCAGCGGATGCACAAGGTAGAACCCGGTGTCCTCTTCCTTGGTGATGGTGAAGTTCTGCTGCTCAAGCAACGCCGTGATGAGCCGCAGGAAGCGCTCCTTCGGCACCGAAACCGGCGCATTGAACGAGACGCTGCCGCTCAGGCTCCCCTTGATCGCCACGTTGATCCCGAGCTGCTTGACCAGCATGTCCACCAGCGTGGTCAACTCGACGGGCGCGGTGAACGCCGCCAGCTCGATCATGTTGGGATCGGACGGAGGGAGATTGGCGGGATCCGGGTTGCCGCCGGGGTTCGCGCCGGCATTGCCGTTCTGCATCCCCGGCGCGTTGGCGCCGGGCACGGGCTTGGTCGGATTGGCCGGCGCCGTCGCACGGGGCGGCAGCCGGGTGCCTTCTCCGGGCTGGACGCTGCCGGGTTGCTGCCCCTTCCACTTGGGCACCACCGTCTCGGTGCCGGACGGGTCCGAGTGCGTCGGCGTGTCCGCCTGCTCCGGCCGGTCGGGCGTGCCCGGCGGCGGCTGGCTCGGACGCACCGGCTCCGCCTGCTGCGGCACTTGCGCCATCGCCAGGCTGGTGCCACACACAAGAACGAGGGCGATCGGCAACAGGCGGCGCGTGGACTGTTCGAGCTGACGATTCATTCGTGGCGCACTCCGTGCCTGTCGCGTCCGCGGCGCGATCGCGCCGGCGACGCTTCGGCTCCGCCGTGGACCCTGAGATTATCACCCCAAGGCCTGTCCCGGCGGCAGCTTCCGCGACGCTGGATCGGTCATCCGAGCGGGTGCGAGGGTGGAGCGCGGGCTGGTCGAGCCGGGTTCGCGCCCGCCGCAAGCCCGGCAAAGATTGGCTATGCGATTCAGTCATCGGAGTCCGGCGTGGATGGTGTGGGTGCTCCGGCTCGCCGCCGTGTACAACCTCGGCTGGGCGGTGTTCATGGTCGCCATGCCGTACGCCTGGTGGGACTGGCTGGGGCTGGCCCGCCCAAACTACGAGTTCCTCTGGCCCGGCATGGGCGCCCTCATCGGGTTCCTCGGCCTGGGCTACGCCATCGCCTCCACCGACCCCGTCTCGCACCGCGGGCTGGTGTACGTGGGGCTGGGTACGAAGGTGCTCGGGTTCGTGGGCGTGCTGCAGAACGTCTACGTGATGAAGGTCATGCCGCAGGCCTTCGCCGTCTCGGCGATCTTCAACGACCTGATCTGGATCGTCCCGCTCTTCCTGATCGCGCGCCACGGGTGGGTCGAATCGGGCCGACGCGGCGTGTGAACCCGACGCCTCAACGAGCCCCGAGCGTCAGCGAGCGGGTCGCCTGATTCCCACACTCGCGCCCACGCACGCCCGGGACCTGTTTCGATGTGCGTCCAAACGCCCAGCCGCATCGAACCCACCCCGATGCCCGACGCGATTCCGCAGCCCCGCTGGATGCCCCTCTGCCTCCGTGCCGCGGGGCTCTACAACCTGGCCTGGGGCGCCTGGACCGTCCTCTTCCCGAAGCACTTCTGGTCGCTCGTGGGCATGCCGGCGCCGGAGTACCTCTTCCTCTGGCAGTGCATCGGCATGATCGTCGGGGTCTACGGCATCGGCTATTGGTTCGCGGCCGGCGACGTCGCCCGACACTGGCCCATCGTGCTGGTCGGGTTCCTCGGCAAGATCTTCGGCCCGATCGGTTTCGTCCAAGCCCACTTCGTCGACGGCGCCGTGCCGCTGCGCTTCGGCTGGACGCTCATCACGAACGACCTGATCTGGTGGCTGCCCTTCGGGGCGATGCTGGCCTTCGCCTACCGCACGCACGAGCGGGAACGCTCGAAACGGATCGAACGCCCGAATGACGCGGCTCCGCCGCTGGACGCAGCGATGATCTCCGATGGGCCGTCGCGCGGCATCTCCGTCGCCGCCCTCAGCGAGCGGCGGCCGGTGCTCCTGGTGTTCCTGCGGCACCTGGGCTGCACGTTCTGCCGAGAGGCGGCGGCGGACCTGCGGGATCGGCGCGGAACAATCGAGGTTCCGGCCACCATCGTGGTTGTCACCATGTGCCCGCCGACCGAAGCCCGCGCGTTCCTCGCCGGCTACGGCCTCGGCGACCTCGATGTCGTCAGCGATCCGGACCGCTCGCTCTACCGCGCGATGGAACTGCGCCGCGGCACGCCGGGACAGCTCTTCGGGCCGCGGGTGTGGCTGCGGGGCGTGGTCGCCGGCCTGTTCGCCGGACACCTCGTCGGGGCCCTGCGCGGCGACGGTCTCCAGATGCCCGGTGCGTTCGTGATCTCCAAGGGACGCGTGATCGCCGCCTTCCGCCATCGCGACGCGGCGGATCGGCCCGATTACTGCGCCATGGTGATGCCCTAAGCAGCACGCCTCGACGAGCCCCGAACGTCCGCGAGCGGGCACCCCGCACCGAAGCAACGGGCTTGCTCACGCCCTTGTAAAGAGCGCGGTGCCCGGAAGACCCCGCCCCCAGGCGACACGGCCGTGGCAAAAAACAAGACGCTCCATCGCGTGAGCGAACGGAGCGTCCTGCGGGCGGAAGTCCCAGGGAAGGTCGGCGGAGCGGGCGGATCAGTTGCCACGACGCCGGCGGGTGCACAGCAGGCCGCCGAGGCCGGCCAGCGTCAGCACGCCGGGGCTGGGCACCATGATGAGCTGGTCCTGGCTGGTCCCGCTGGCGATGCCCAGGAGGGTGGTGCTCTCACCGTTGCTCTGCAGGTAGCTCATCGCGGCGTTGTACGCCGAGGCGGCGACGTTCACGACACTCGCCGTCAGCGCCGAGCCGTTGGTCCGCTTGGCCTTGAATTGACCGCTGGTGAAGCTGTTCGCGTTGATCGAGAACGTGCCGGAGTAGTCGCTGACGATCTCCCAGATGGCGAGCTGGAAGCCGGTGGCGTAATCGTTCGACGCATCAATGCTCGCGACGTTGGCGTTCGCCACGGCGAACAGCGCTCGGATGGCGTCCGCCTTCGCCTGGCCCATCGGGCTCGAGCCCGGCATGTTCTCGACCTGCTCAATCGTGTACGTCTTGGTGCTCCCGGTCACATACTGATAGAGATCGGTGCAGTACGTCCGGTGCTCGCCGTTCAACCACTCGTAGCCGGCCGACGCGTTGCTGAGCTGATGGCGGAGCTGCCCGGCGAACACGTTCTGGCTGTTCCCGTTGAAGTTGATGCTCACGTTCTGACCCTTGCCCGTGCCCAGATACTTCACGCTGACGGTCGGGGCGGCCGAGGCCAAGGCGGCGATGGCGGCGATTCCAGCGAAGGCGATGATGCTGTTCTTGTTCATGTCTCTCTCCCATTCCCTGAGACCGCTGGTTCGTCACCACGCGGGCCGGTCGTTCCTTGACCGGGCTGCGGCGAGCACTCGCTCGTCACCCCAACCATGCCACGGGAATCACACGCCGGCACCCTTTCGCTCCGTCGCCTGGCCGATGGTGCGTCGGACGTGCCGGGTGCGAGGGCTGGGCAGGCGGTCCGATCGCCGGGCCGCGCTTTTCTCAGACGCAGCCGCGCCGCCCGCCGAAGCGCTCCCGGACCCGCGCCGTGCGGCGTGCCAATAAAAACGCCGCGTTGCCGCGGCGAAGTCAGGGGCTCTGCCCATGGATCTCGACGATCGGTCAGCGGCCCGACGGCGCGTCGGCGGCCTTCGCCCCGCCCTTGTCGCCGGTGTTCGCAGCGACCCGGCCCAACGCCGGCGGCAGTTCGATGCCGGCCTGGTTGGCCAGTTCATGCAGCTTCGGCAAGGCCCCGACCATGCCCGACACCCAGTCCGCCGTGGTGTTGCGCCCGGTGCCGTTGGCCGACATGCCGCTGTCCCAGACCGTGATCTTGTCGATCTTGAGGTTCTGCACCGCCTTGACCTGCTCGGCCACGAGCTGGGGCAGCTGCTCGATCAAAAGCAGCGTCGGGCCGACCTGCGGGTTGCTGCCGCACGCCTCGATCAGCTTGCGATAGCCCTCGGCCTTCGCCTCAAGCACCTTCTGCGTGCCCGCGGCCTCGGCCTCGAACTTGGCGAGAATGGCGTCGGCCTGACCCTGGGCCTCGATCCGCTGGCGCTCGGCCTCGGCGGCCGCCGCGATCTCGATCCGCTTGCGCTCCACTTCCTGCGAGGCGAGCGTTTCCTTGCTCAGGCGCGCCAGCTCCTGCTCGCGCTGCGCGATCAGAATGGCTTCGGCGGCCTTGGCGGCCGCGACCTCCGACCGCTTCTTGGACTCGGCCTGGATCTCCGCCAGCTTGGCGTTGCTCTCGGCCATCGTCGCCCGCGCGGTGTTCTCGCCCGTCGTCGCCGCCGTCTCCGCCTGGGCAACCGCGATGCGCTGCTCCTGCTCCGCCTTCTTCTTGGCGGCCATGGCCTCGGCCTCGCGCTGGGCGCGTGACACTTCCATGTCGCGGTTGGACTGCGCCTCGCCCGCGATCGCCTGGGCTTCCAGGGCCGCGACGGCCACGCGCTTGTTCTGCTCCGCGTCCTTCTGACCCTTGGCAGCAAGGGCGCTCTCGTTGGCGACCTGCACGTTCCGCTCGCGGATGGCGAGGGCTTCGCCGATCGCGCCGTCGCGTTCCTGCTGGGCAACCTCGACCTTCGCGCGGTTGATCGCCTCGGCCGCGGCCCGCTTGCCGATGGCCTGGATGTAGCCCGACTCGTCGGTGATGTCGCGGACGTTGACGTTGATCAGCTCCAGACCGATCTTGTTGATCTCCTTCGCGACGTTCTCGTTGATGAGCGTCATGAACTTCTCGCGGTCGCGGTTGATCTCCTCGATCGAGAGCGTCGCGATCACCAGACGGAGCTGCCCCAGGATGATGTCCTGGCTCTGCTCGCGCACCGCCTGCACGTCGAGGTTGAGCAGACGCTCGGCCGCGTTGTTCATGATCACCGGATCGGTCGAGATGCCGACCGTGAACGTCGCCGGAACGTTCACGCGGATGTTGTTCTGCGACAACGCGCCCTCGAGCGGGATGTCGATGACGATCGGTTCGAGCGAGAGGTACGAATAGTCCTGAATGAGCGGGATCACGAACGCGCCGCCGCCGTGCATGCACTTGCTCGCCTTGTTCCCGGCGACCCGGCCGTAGATCACCAGGATGCGGTTCGACGGGCAGCGCTTGTACTGCTTGATGACGAAGATGATGAAGAAGAACATCACCAGCAGCCCGGCGCCGATGAGGCCGAGCCAGATCAGGGGCTGGGTGTTGTTCGCGGTTTGAGCCAGGATCGATTGCATGGGAACTCCGTGGATGCCAAGCGTCCGTTGGGACGTTCGGCACAGTGTGCCAGAAATCTGTCGTCCGCGTGCGGCCCTTTCACCAGAGCCGCGTCATATCTGTTTCAGAAGGTGCGGGTGCGTTGCGCCGCGAGCCGCGCCGGACACGCTCCGGCTTCAGACCGGTATCACTCCAACCGAGTTGTCGTCGTGGACACGGACAACCCGGACACGCCGGCTGGTTTCCAGCGCGCCCTCTTCGCTGCGGGCGTTGAAGATGCGCTGCCGATCGCGGATCACCAGCCGCACCTGCCCGAGCCCCTGGGCCGGAATCGAGACGTACACATCCCCCTCGGACCCGATGGTCGATTGGATCGCGATGTTCCCGCTGGTTTGAAGGTCGAACGTCGCCTTGAGCAGCAGGCCCAGCGTCCACATCATGCCCACGCCGCAGATGAACGCCACCAGCAGCGCCACGTGCATCGGCCAGCCCGTGCCCTTGAGCGCCCCCAGGCCGCCCCAGCCAAAGCCCATCGAGTACGCCGCCAACGACTGCAGGCTCAGGATCTTGAACGCATCGCCCGGATCCGTGTGCCCATGGGTATCCGCATGCAGGTCCACGTCCACGCCGTGGGCGTGCCCGAGCATGAGCATGACCAGCCGAAACACAAAGAACGCGGTCCCCAGTGCGGCCGGCAGCGCGAAGTATCCCGCCCCGCCGCCGAAGAACAGTTCCGCCACGCAACACCCCCTTTCAGCCCGCCATTGTATGGGCGGGGCGCTCCTCGGTGGGCTTGTTCGGAGGACGGGGCGACCGATTTCCGCGCGACGCCCATACCGTCTGACGTGAACGACCGGGCCCCCATTGTCGGAATCGATCTCGGCACGACCAACAGCCTCGTCGCGGTCTGTGACACCCGCGGCCCGCGGGTGCTGGCCGACGAATCCGGCCGCGTCATGGTCCCCAGCGTGGTCCGCTACGACGCCTCCGGCGTCATCGTCGGCCACGACGCCCGCGACCGCGCCAGCGAGTTCCCGCGCGAGACCATCTCCAGCGTCAAGCGCCTCATGGGTCGATCCATCGAGGACGCCGCCGCGGACGTTGCCTACCTGCCCTACGAGGTGGTCGCCGGCGACGGCAACACCGCCCGCGTCCGCGTCGCCCCGGGCGGCACGCCCCGGGTGATCTCGCCGCAGGAAGTCTCGGCCGAGATCCTCAAGCGACTCAAGTCCGTCGCGAGCCGCGCCCTGGGCTGTGACGTCCGCCGCGCCGTCGTCACCGTGCCCGCGTACTTCGACGACGCCCAGCGCCAGGCCACCCGCGACGCCGGGCGGCTCGCCGGGCTCGAGGTCGTTCGCATCGTCAACGAGCCCACGGCGGCCGCCCTCGCCTACGGCATCGGCGCCGGACGCACCACGACCGAGCAAGAGAAGAAGATCGAGGGCGAGCGCCTCGTCGCGGTCTACGACCTCGGCGGCGGGACCTTCGACATCTCCATCCTCCGCCTCACGCCCGCCGACGGCACCGACGCCAACGAGACCAGCTTCTTCGAGGTCATCGCCACCGCCGGCGACACCCACCTCGGTGGCGACGATGCGGACCATGAGCTCGTGCGGCTGCTGACGTCCGGGATGGATGACGCAAGCCTGACGAGCGCCGACCGCCGCGTGCTGAAGCGCGAAGCCGAAGCGCTCAAGTGGAAGCTCAGCGAGTTCGAGCGGGCGGAAGCGACGTTCGAGATCTCGGGCGGACGCCGCATCACGCGGCTCGTCACGCGAGCGGAGTTCGAGACGCTCATCGCGCCGCTGGTGGATCGGACCATCGACCGCTCCAAGCAGGCGCTGGCGGATGCCGAGCGGGCGCTCCGCGGGCCTGTCGCGCTCGAGCGCGTGATCCTCGTCGGCGGCTCGACCCGCGTGCCGCTGGTCCGCAGGCGCGTGAAGGAGTTCTTCGGCCTCGAGCCGTACTGCGCGGTGGACCCGGACCAGGCTGTCGCGCTCGGTGCGGCGGTGCAGGCGTCGATCCTCGACGGCACCACCAAGGGCGCACTGCTGCTCGACGTGATCCCGCTCTCGCTGGGGCTCGAGACCGTCGGCGGGGCCGTCGCCAAGCTCATCGTCCGCAACAGCACGGTGCCGGCGAAGGCCAAAGAGTTCTTCTCCACCAGCGTGGACGGCCAGACCGCGGTGCGGTTCACGGTGTACCAGGGCGAACGCGAGATGGCCGCCGATTGCCGCAAGCTGGGCGAGTTCTTCCTGCGGGGCATCCCGCCGATGCCCGCGGGCGTGCCCCAGGTGCAGGTGGAGTTCCTCGTGGACTCCAGCGGCGTGCTCAACGTCTCGGCGTACGAACGCCGCAGCGGCAAACGGGCCGCGCTGCAGGTGATCCCCAACCACGGGCTGACCCGGGAGGAAGTGGATCGCATGGAGGCCGAGAGCTTCGCCCACGCCCGCGAGGACATGTCGCGCCATCGCGTCGTGGATCTGATCGCCAACTCCACGCTGGACCTGAAATGGATCGGCGAGCGCTTCGAGCGCTTCAAGGACATCCTCGAGGCCGAGTACCGCGTGGAGCTGCTCGGCAAGATCGAGACCCTCCGCGACTTTGTCCGCCGCGCCGAGGCCGACTGGACGAGCGTCGATCCGAACGCGTTCCACAAGGCCAAGGAAGATCTCGACCGGGGCAGCGTGCGGCTGCAGGAAGTCGGCATCGCGATGAGCCTCCGCGCCGGCGAGCTCAAGGCTTGAGGCGGTTCACGAACGAGACGAAGTGACGACGAGGCAAACAACAGGTCTGAAGAACCGCAGCGCCTGAACCCAAGGTCTCTCTCCGCGCCTCTGTGTCTCCGTGGTGCATCGCTTCTCGCTTGTCTCTGTGTTCTCCGCGTCCTCCTCGGTGAGTTCTCTTTATCTTTTCACCCGCGTCATCGGGAACTGCGGCTCTCGCCCGTCCAGCATCGCGTCCACCGCCTCGTGGGCCGCCTGATAGCCCATCGACATGCCGTGGCCGGTGAACCCGCCGCAGAACCACGGGGTAGGCACTGGGCACTGGGCACGAGGCACGAGGGAAGAAAGCACGGGGCCGATCAGCGGCAGCCCATCCGGCGAGAATCCCATCGTGCCGGCCCAACGCGCGGTGATGGGGAGCGGGCTGCCGCCGTAGCCGAGCATCGCGCGGGCGAAGGACTCGAGTGCATCCTGCACGCTGCTCGTCGTGCGGTCCTCGAAGCCGACTTCCTCGTCGGCGAAGTAGGTGCGGCAGCCCCCCACCACGATCGTGCCGTCCGCGGCTTGCCGGAAGTACTCGCTCCCGTCGTTGCAGTAGTAGGACGCCGCGAGCGTGCGTCCCTGCGACGCGAGCGCGAGCATCTGCCCACGGCGGGGCTTCACCAGGTCGTCAAAGCCGGGCAGCAGCAGCGACGCGTACGCGTTCGTGCACACAATCACGTGCCGCGCACGCACCGCGAAGTCGGACGAACGGACCAGGAGGCCTTGCGCCTGCGGCTCGATGGCGAAGACTTCCTGATTCTCGACGAGCGGCGACGACAGCTTGGAGGCGAGTGCGGCGTGCGGGGCGAGCTTGGCCGCGAGCATGGACATCAGCTCGAACGAGTTCACGCTTGCATCGTGTGGGTTGACGAGGGCGCAGGAGACCAGCCCGCTGCGCCACGCGGCGTCGTCGGGGTACTTCGATGCCGCGTCGATCCAGTCGGCGTCGAGGCCGTCTTCGCGCATGAGGGTGAGCGAGCGCTCGAGGCCGGAACGGTTGGAGGCGGCGTACGCGGGAGTTGGGATCCAAGGCGAGGAAGAAGGAGCCCACCCCCCGGCCCCCTCCCTCTGGGAGGGGGAGTGGAGCGCGAGCAGCATGGAGGGCACGCGCCGATAGGACGGGAGTGCCTCGCAGCCTTCGCGGCGCAGACCTTCGAGGTTGGCTTCGGTGAAGCGCCAGAGATCGCGGGCTTGGGCTCGGCCGTAGAGATCGACGGCCTCGGCGTAGTGGCAGGCGGCGCCGCGCATCAGGAAGCCGGCGTTGCGCGATGAGGCGCCGCTGGCGAGGGTGTGGCGTTCGAGGATGACGACCGATTCGCGCTTGCGCCGGGCGGCGAGGGCGGCGGAGACGCCGCAGATGCCGGCGCCGATGACGCACACCCCGACATCGAGGGGCGTTGGGCTGCGGAAGGATCGTCGCCAGTGCGAGACGGTCATGGAGAAGGGCTGCGGATGTCGGATGTCGGATGTCGGATGTCGGATGTCGGATGTCGGATGTCGGGCGGAGTCTACAAGGGTGGTGGGTTCGGATGCTTCGGCGTGCTGCGGTTCAGCCGCCGGAGGGTTTGGCGGGATACCCAAGGCTTTTGAAGTGTTCAACGAGACGGTCGCGATGGTCGCCCTGGAGTTCGATCGTTGGGCCGGTGTCGTCGAGTGTGCCGCCGGTGGCGAGCTTGGACTTGAGTTGCTTGAGCAGGTCGGGCAGGTCGTTGCTGGTGGATGAGCGCGGGGCGAAGCCGGTGATGACGGTGACGAACTTGCCGCGGCGCTGCTCGCGGCGGATGCGGAGCGGCTGGTGGTTGGGGTCCACGACGCGGCCGGTGGCGCGGTCGCGCGGGCAGGTGCAGGAGCCGTGCGGCTTGTGGCAGCGTTCGCAGGTGACGGGGCGCTGGAGTGGTGTGCCGTCGAAGAGTCCGGGCATGGGGAACGGTATTGAGGAGAAATCGCTGCGGGGCGGCGGCGAGAATCCCGCTGCTTCGGGTAGGCTTGGATGAGCCCGGCCGGGGAGGTCGGACACCGAAAGGAGACGCGATGCTGTATCAGATCCTGGGGCTGCTGCACCTGATTCTGTTCGTGATCGCCGCGTTCGAGATTCTGACGTCCGGCAAAGCGCTGACGCACAAGGTCCTGTGGCTGCTGCTGATCCTGCTGCTGCCGATCGTCGGGCTGGTTCTGTACTACGTGCTGGGGCGGAGCGGCAGATTGGTGTGAACGCCGGAAGGGTCGACCGATGAACAGCGTCCTGTGGGTCCTGCAGGGGCTGGCGGCGGTGCTGTACGCGATGTCGGGCGTGATGAAGGTGTTCCTGTTCGACAGGGTGAGCGGGGATGTGCCGTCGTTTGGCGCGCTGCCCAAGCCGGTGTGGATGGCACTGGGCGTGGTGGAGCTGGTGTGCGTGGTGGGGCTGATCGTGCCGCTGGCGCTGCGGTGGTACCCGGTGCTGACGGTGGCGGCGGCGGCGGTGCTGGCGGCGGAGAGCGTCGTCTTCATCGGCGTGCATGTGAAGTACAGGGAAGTCGGGCCGATCGTGATGTGCGCGGTGCTGGGGTTGCTGATGGCGTTCGTGGCGTACGGCCGGATGGTGTTGAGCCCGATCGGGTGAGGGCGCCCGGCGTGCAATGCACGGATCCGGTCAACTACGTCAGGCGGGAGCGCACTCGCTCAGAGAGGATGAGGAACGTGGGCGCCCAGAGGCCGACGAAGATACCGAAGCGCTCGGCGTGGGCCGGGTCGCCGCCTTTGTAGAAGAACCAGATTGCGATCGACGCCGCGATGGAAAGGAAGCCCGCGACGAAGCAGATGGTGCTGAGGGTTCTGGTGGTGGCGGGTGACATGTGAGCGGGTCTTTCTTGTGGCCGGCCGCGTTGGCGGCTGGCGGGAGATTTCGAACGAGTGCGTCGGCGATCGACGCGGCCTCAGGCGATGCGCGGGGCGCGGTTGGACGGGTTGATCTTGAGGCGTGTCATGAGCAGTGCTTGGGCGTGCGGCGAGTGTGCCGCGTGTGAAGCGTTCTCACCGGAGTCATGGTGGAGAGGCAGATGGGAGCGGACCACGGGGGAAAGGTTCTGCATTGAGTGAAGTGGGTCCGTGAGGGACGCGGCGTGCGAGGGGGTTTGGCGCGCACTCCAACTTGGCGCGTCGGAGACGCGCGGCGACGAGTGCCGCGGCGTTGCGGCTTGGTTGCGATGGCTGTGCGTTGAGCGGCGGTTCGAGCCCGAGGACGATCAGGGTGGGACTGTGGCGGTGGGACACGGACTGTGAGAGAGCGTGTCTCGAGCGCGGCGTTGGGGAATCGCTGCGTGTTTGGGACGCGGGGTAGCGGAGATGGTGAGAGGGATGAGGGGAGGACTCGATCGCTCACGCTCGGGGCTCGTTGAGTCGGACGGTGACGGGAGTTGCTGGCTTTCGGGGTCGGGCGGCGCGATGGTCGCGTCGGTGACCCCACGCTTGCGCGTGGGGTTCGTGGAGGCGGGGATGTTGGCCGTGGAAAGGGACTTTGCTGGTGGCAGGTGCGCGTTCAGACCCCTCACCGCCCTCGCGGACTCGGGCACCTCTCCCCGCTGCGCGGGGAGAGGGGGCGCGGGGGGCGGCGTGGGTGTGGGCGTGGGTGCGGGCGTGGGTGCGGGGACGGTGAGCGCTTTGGGGATGAAGTTGGCGATTCGGTAGAGGAGCGTCGCGGCGCGGCGGGTGGATTCTTGTTCACGGTCTTGCTCGCGCCTCGACTTTGGAGTTTCGCGGCGGAGGTTGTGGGTGACGTCGGAGACCCAGCCGCTGATCATGAGCGAGAGAGCGCCGACGCACTGTTCGAGTTGGGCGGCGGCGGCGGTGCGGACGCGGCGGGCGTTGGCGAGGTCGGCCTGGGCGAAGAGGGTCGCCGCGTCGTCGGTGGCGAGGAAGATCGTCAGGGCGGCGAGGGTGATCTTGAGTTCGTTCGCGATCGACTCGAGGGATTCCTGCGGGGATTGCAGGAGCTCGAGCAGCAGGCGGCGCTCGTGGTCGGTGGGGATGAAGTTGTCGCGAAACTCAGACTGCGCCATGCCCCCCCCCCTTTCCCGTCTCCCCTGCTCCGCTGCTCTCCTGCTGCCCTGCTTCCCTTCTGCTTCCCATAGTGTCTCATGGGTGCGGGGGATGATTCAACGGGGTTGGTGGGGTTGGCGACAAAAATAAATGACGCAGCGACGGGGTGGTGGGCACAACGGCGGGGTTGTGCGCGGTGGAGTCGGGGTGATTGAGAAACCGCGGAGCGGCGGGCGTGCTGAGCCCGGGTCGAGAGCCCTGGGGATGGGTGCAAGCGGAAGGTGGGCACCGAAGGTGCGGCACGGCGTGGGTTGTGTTCGCGGAAGAGGCTTGCACGCTTGCGAGTGCCGCCGCTTCGCGGCTTGGTTGTTGGGGAACGGCAACCAGGGGCTCACGCCCCGGGCTTTGGACGGGCGGCTCTTCGGGCTTTGGGGGAACGTGGCAGCATTTGGCTGGTGAAGGGCTGTTGTGCCCGAAACGGTCGGTCCGTCCGTTCGATTGCCGGCTCGTTGGGTACGCTGTCTCCCCGGGTCTGTCCGCTTCTATCCGCTTGACGGAGGTCGATGGATGATGCGCGTACGAGGGTGTTGCGGGTCGTCTTTGGTCTGGATCGCGGCGTGTGTCACGAGTGTGCTGCTCGGCTCCTGCACGCGATACACGCTTTCGAAGGTGACGGTTCGCGATGAGAGCGGGCAGCCGTTGCGGGACGCGATTGTGACGGTCGGTCCGAGCCGTTACGTCATGCGGATTCCGCCCCCTCGGACAGTCATCGCCCGAGCGGACGAGGGCGGTTCGGTGACCGTGCCCTTACCGGACACCCCGAGTTACCGAATCGAAGCATGGACCGTGAGCCCGACTGATCTCGTTTTACGTGTTCGCCGGGAGGTTGATTCCGACGGGTCCTCCATGCAGTACCCGTTTCACAATGAAAGCGATCCACTGAAGGTGCTTCTTGAGAAGGCGACCGGCGAAGCGTCGCCGCGGCTCTCTTGGGGCTCGGCGTGGGTTGATGAGAGCGATGTGTTTGTCAGCAAGAACATGAAAGCGACCAGAGTGCGCACGATCCGGACGTTCAAGACGCCCGATGGACGGTCGCACGATCTGGTGCTCCGCTTGGAGTTGAACGGGGACGGCTTCCTGACGATCGGGGATACGGAGATTCGCGTCAGCGGTTCGGCGGCGGATGGGCGGCGGCTGTGTCCGTCGCCGCTGGGTGTCCGCGCGCTCGTCGACTCCGATCGTCAAGTCGTTGCGCTGCGAGTCCGAGGGGGTGTGGCTGATAGCGAGGCTGATTGCTGGGAGCGTGTTCACTACGGGGGAGGAAGTTCGGGCATCGACGCGGTGTTCTTGTACAAGGGAGATGGGACCTTTGCGGTTGGAGGGGACGGCGTGCGGTTGATCACTGGAGTGCGGCACGACTCGTCCGCCCTTGCTGGAGCGGGAAGAGAAAGGGGGAATGGGTCGGTGACCGGCAGATGAATCTGCCGGCAACGGTCGTGCGCCCTCCGGGCGGGGAGAGCGGGGGTTGGGGCTGGATACGGGGCTTGCGGCGGCCTTGATGCCGCTGCGCATGTGGCTCTTGCGGTGCGCGGTGAGAACGAGTTTGCTGAAGTCGCTCTTGGACGAGGTAACGGCTTGGGAGGGCGTGGTGGCCACGGCGTGCGCGTCTGGCATCGGCGGCACATGCGCTGATCCTCCTGGGCTTGGCGGGGCGTGGCACGGCTTAGCGGGGTTTGCGGGCGGCGCAGGTCCGACGCCGCGGTGAGCACAGACGGGACGTCTGTGCCACCTTCTGAAACGGTTAGCGCGGCAGGCGGAGGCGGATCGGGCCTTTGGCGGTGCTGGGATCGACGACGCGGCCGGATTGGGTGATCTCAACGCGGCCTTGTTCGACGAGGCGGCGGGCGGCCTGGCGGGCGGGTTCCATCCAGTCGCGCCAGTCGTCGGGGCGGACGCGGCGGGCGGCTTCGCTGGGGCAGATGGTGGCGGACTTGGGGCGCTCGGCGAGGAGGGCGAGGATGGATTGCTCGAGGGCGCGGGCAACGGTGTGCTGGTCGTTGCTTTTGGAAGCGCGGCGGCAGGCGTCGGAGCAGAACTTCACCTGGTCCCAGTCGCGTTCCCATTTCTTGCGCCAGGTGATGGCGCGGCCGCAGAGGGTGCAGGGCTTGGTGGGGAGTGCGGGCACGGGGATGGGTTCGGTGGGGAGAGGGCGGGCGATTCGCGCGGGATTGGGAAGAGGTTGCTCCGGGCGGCATCAGTCGCGCTGCAGAGCCGGCGGACGGATGGCACCGGGTGTGAAGGTGGGCGTGCGGGTGACGTGCGACTCTTGCACTCCGTTGGAGTGCGGCTGCTTGCCGCGCGGACCGTGGGTGTCGCTCGCGGACTCGCTCCACCCACGGCTGGGATCTGGCACGGCGTTGCCGTGCGGGCGGGGGATATCGCGTGGGCGGCGGATGTCGCCGCGTGATGGATGTCACGCGGGTGGCGCGGGCTGGTGCGGTTGTTGCATCTCGTACGCCGCTGGCCCCTCCCCGGTCTTGCTGCGCTCGACCACCCCTCCCCGCTGAAGCGGGGAGGGGAGGCGCGGGCGGTGTTGAACGCGGTGATCGGCGAGTCGCGGAGCTGTCGCGATTACTCCTGCGCGAGTTCCCAGCGGTCGGGGCTGCGCCAGAGGCGGGAGCGGAAGAGTTCGCGCTCGAAGATGAATTCC